>Ga0228645_1000007_pt1 | contig 36059 bp, 49 predicted proteins | sample 57DmetaG_FD_190072 | JGI IMG/M metagenome (GOLD analysis project Ga0228645, IMG submission 190072) | Seawater microbial communities from Monterey Bay, California, United States - 57D | ecosystem: Environmental > Aquatic > Marine > Coastal | place: USA: California | collected 2016-11-06 | reverse complement strand
GATATATCTAAATGTCCTGATTTAACTATGGTAAATTTTCCAAAAAAATTATGCTTAGAAGTTAATAATTTATTGAAAACAAATACAGCTGTAGATGTTTATAATGAATATAAAGAAAAGTTTGAACTGCATGTATCGAATAATAATACAACAAAACAACTAGCTAATTATATATTAAATCAATTATGACATGTCAAAAAATCGGCGTAGTAATAGCAAGATATAATGAAAATATTGATTGGGTTAAAACCGTAACCCATAATATATATCTTTATAATAAAGGGGGAGATAATATTCCAAATTCCATTAACCTTCCTAATGTAGGTAGAGAAGCTCAAACGTATCTTTATCATATTGTAAAAAATTATGAGAAGCTTGATGACTATACAGTATTTTTACAAGGAAATCCATTTGATCATGCATTTCATGATCATTACCCATCTATTGAAATGTTTAATAATGTAACATTTAAAAAAGATTTTTACCCTTTTAATCGTAAAGATTTAAATTATTATACATGTACTTTGTTAGGTGAACCATTCTTAAATAAAGATTTAGTAAAATTTTGTCATGATCATGATTTTACTTTGGATGTAAAAAATAATATAGTCGAATTTGTACAAGGAGCGCAATTTGCTGTAAGTAAACAGAGTATTCACAAAAAAGATAAAAGTATATATGAAAAGTTATTATATTCGTTATCTAATAACGATCCGGATCAACCGAGTAAAGAATATGCTCATGTAATGGAGAGATTATGGAAATATATACTTGCATAATTTTTTTTAAATGATAGATAAAAAGAAAGTAAAGATAGTTGGATGTGGTTTATCAGGCATAACATCTGCGATAATTTTAAAGGAAAAGGGTTATAATGTTAAAATTTTTGAAAAAAGAAGTCATATAGGAGGTAATTGTTTTGATAGCAACTTATGCGGGACAATGATTCATAATTACGGTCCACATATTTTTCATACAAATGATGAAGAGGTTTTTAAATTTTTAAGTAAGTATACGGAATGGGTACCTTTCAAATATCAACCTAAAGGGGAAACAGAACTTGGATTAATTTCTTTACCATATAGTAAAAAAACCATTAAAGAGATAGGTAGAGAACTATCTCCTGACGAAATTAAAAAGTATTTATTTAAAGACTATTCAGAAAAACAATGGGGAGTATCTTTCGATAAAATACCTAAAACAATAACAAACAGAATTCCTGATACAGCAAAAATGGAGGACCCTACTTGGTTTAAAAATGATAAATATCAATGCTTGCCTAAAAACGGATACACAAAAATGATGGGAAAAATGCTTGACGGGATTGATGTAAAACTCTCCTGTACTGATGAGGATTGGAAAAAATACCATGCAGATATAACTATATATACCGGTAAAATAGATGAGTTTTATGACTTTAAATTTGGTCGTCTACCTTACAGATCTCTCAAATTTAAACATACAGTTACTGATGAAAAAATGTCATATCTGGTAGAAAATTCTAATACAAAAAAACATAATTATACTAGAAAATACGACCACAGTTATTTTGATCTAAATCATAATCAAGATATAACGGTAGTAACTGAAGAATACCCAGTTGAATATAATGGTAAGAACATTCCGTTTTACCCAATACATTTTGGAGATTCTGGAAAAGCGGCGTCAAAATATATTGAATTATCTAAATCTGAAAATAATGTAATTTTTGTTGGGAGGCTAGCTACATATAAATATCTAGACATGTGGATGGCAATTAAACAAGCAATGTTAAAATGTAAATCGTTATAAAAATATAACTTGATTAATGTTTATAACTCTATTATATACTATATGTATGCTAATTAATATTATAACACCTTGCACAAGGCCTGAAAATCTTTCTGCTATATCTGAAAGTATTAATATACCTTCAGAACACTATCGCTGGATTGTTGTCTTCGATGCACCGCAAATTCCTGACATGCAGCTTCCTAGTAATTGCGAATGTTACGCTCATCAAAATGAAGGTAGCGTATTTGGTAATGCTCAGCGTAATTACGCAAAGACATTAATAAATGATGGGTATGTTATGTACATGGATGATGATAATATTTTACATCCAAATTTTTGGGATGAGGTAAAAGATTGTACATCTGATGTAGTTTGTTGGAAGCAAATTAGAAAAGATGGATCACATTGTTTAGATGCTGGGAATTTTCAAACCGGAGCGGTTGATTCTGCTTGTTTTATGGTTAAACGTTCTATAGTAGGTGATACTAGATGGTACAACGAAAAGTATTGTGCAGATGGTTGTTTTGCTGAGGATATATACAATAAATCACCAAGTATAGATATTATTGAAAAATATCTTGCATATGTAAATTACTTAAGAAGTTAGGACATTATGACATACGAAGAAAAGATTAATCAACTATTAGAAACACCTAGAATATACTGGCTAGAATTAGATTTCATTTCAAACAATGTTGCTGGTCTCATAGATCTATGCAAAAAGTATATTAAGAAGAGTGATCATGTCGTCGAGCATGGGAGTTTTTCAGGGGTGAGTAGTAGAGTGTTATCTCTTCACTGTGAGAAGTTACATTGTATAGATCCTTGGCCAGTTGGTTTGCAGCAAGGTGGTTCCATGAACCCTGAAAGCATGTTTGATGAAATCTTAGTTGATTACCCTAACATCACAAAGTTTAAATCAACAGGTGCAGAGGCTGCTAAGTCGTATGAAGATCACTCTCTTGACTTTGTCTATATTGATGGAGACCATTCTTATGCTGCAGTTATAAATGACATTAATACGTGGAAGAGTAAGATTAAGAAAGGCGGGTACATTGCTGGTCATGATAGTCATATGTATGGTGTATTAAAAGCAGTAAGAGAGCATTTAGGTGAACCTATTGAAATCTTTAATGATACGAGTTGGATATTTCAACTATAATCATCTGTTAAAACATAGATAAATAATTTTATATAGTTGAAACATCAACATTCATATACTATAATTGTTATATGATTATTAAAGATATTAAAGTATATGACGGTCCATTAATTCATAAGCGTTTTGCGTACGATTACTTTCGTAATAAGACATTACCTATAGGTAATATTATCGCTTTTCGATGCCCGATGGATGTGAGTATCGATGGTATGATCGATCAGGAAGATGTACTTCAAGGTGACTATATCTATAGTGATGATGCTATTAACTTCTGCTGGGAGATTCCTAATCTAGATAAGCTAGGTGCTGTAGCGTTTCAGCGATTGCTTAATACTCAAATTGCTAATGTACTTTCTTCTAAATATATTAAGAAGCCTATTGAAGTAGACGGGGATGATTTAATGGTACATGCTGAGTTTGAAGGTAGTGATGGTACATTACAAAAGGTCGGTAAGTGTAGCGTAAGTATTACATACTCGAAAGATAATGTAGCTATCGGTCACACTGGTATTAATGTTAATGCAGGTCGTAAAGCTCCTAACTTTGCATATAGTACAGGTTTAACTGACGATCAAACTACAGAGTTTATGCAGGATATTATTGATCTTTTTTATGCGATGGTAGATGATATGTTTATTGCTACTACTAAGATCAACCTATAAATGAATCTATTTCAATATTTAAACGGTCTCTTATTCAGTAAGAAAAAGGCAGACATGAATTGCGATGATGAGTCGCAATTTAATCTATTTATGGTTAATAGATGGACGAGTATGTATTCGAAGGAGCTAAATGATTATGTAAATGAGACGACTAATAAATATTGGAATCTTTTTAGTGATAAACCATCTCAGTATAACTATATCTATTCAGTATTACCTAAACTAAAATTTAAGAGACTTAATTATATTAAGAAGACTAAAAAGGAAAAAAAGAAAGAAGAAGAAAAGTTAATATTACCTGAATTTTATAGTGAAAGAGAATATAAAAACGATCAAGTATTACTAAATATGCTTTGATGGATATTATATTTTACCTTTGCATTTTAATCCCCGGCTCAATAGCTTTTGTATATGATGTACTTTTTCTTAATAGAAAATTAAAGTAAATAAATATTATTTTGTTATTCTAATATAGAATATAAACATCTTGTTGATTACTAATTTATAAGGTTTAAATAACTTTATATGGCACAAGCAAGTATTGATAAGTTAGCAACGCAAAGAAGTACAATTGACCTAGAAGGTCATAGTGATGGTGATTTCGGTCTCGGAGAAGAGTTTTTACTCTCTTTTGTTTTTGATGATATTATACTAGTAGAATTTATCGATGAATCTTCTGATGAAGGTGCAGGTGATGCAATTAAGAGAGGTGGTATTTATATACCAACAAATTCTCTCAATAAAGCATGGAGAAAGGCTAAAGTCGTTCTCGTCGGACCTGAAGTTAAATATACTAAAAAGGATGATATAGTAATGTTTCCTAATGATAAAGGTGCACCTGTATCTAATATGGAAATTGAAGGGTATGGTAAGATCAAAAAAGGTATGTTCTTAAATGAACAACGATTGTTTGGTATTTGTAAATTAAAGACATAATAGATGAAAATAGGGTTAGCTAGTTTAAAATCAACATTAAGATCTAATGTTTGCGAAATATTATTCGCAAGAAGACGACCACGAGCAGGTCGATCACCTAGCAGAAAAATGCTTTGTACTTTAGATCAAAGTATTTTAAATAGCGTTAACGGTAGAATAACTCTAAACTATAAACCACCAACTAGTGCTCCGAAATATAATCCTGAATCTAAAAATTTATTATTAGTATGGGATATATTTATGCAAGATTGGAGAATGGTGAGTATGGATAATTGTGATTTAATTAATTCAATTCCTGGTAATGATAAGTTTTGGGAATACTTTAATGAAAATTATTTAAAGATGTCAGCAGAAGAGAAAATGAGTTTTATGTTATGATGGTATACAATGAAAAGATTGATGAAATTTTATCCAAATTACTACTTAGAGATTTAGTATTTATAAATTCAAATGGAAAAATTCTTAAAAAAGGACAATTAATTCTTTTTAAGAAAAAGGAATTTTATTACGTATTTTCACTAAAAACAGATAAAGGTAGTATTAAGGATTATGAAATGCCTTATCCTTTTAATATAACCAGTGTTGGTGGTAACGTTGTAATGGATTACACGTTAAAAGAATTTTCACAACGTGATGAGATATTTTATTATAAATGTAAGATGATAAATGAACCGAAAAAGAGTAAGTTATACAACTATACAGTTGTTATATCAGCTATTATGTAATATAATAGATTAATGGTAAGCAAATATATAAATAATTTTCCTGAAGGTTATAGTCCAAGTAAGCAGCAAGTTAAGTTAATAAGAGATATAGAAGATGCTTATAGTAGCGGTGTTAAGTTTGTAATTTGCAGTGCTCCGACTGGTAGCGGTAAAAGCTTTATATCTAAAACGTTAGCTAATGTTTCAAACGAACCTAGTAGTTATTTTAAAGAATTGGTACAGACATATAAAGCTTTTAAAATGGATGGTACAGGTGGTTATGAATATGAAGACGAATGTAAAGAAGAAAAATCATCTGGAGCTTTTGCATTAACTATAACAAAATCATTACAAGATCAATACCTACAATTATTTAAAGATAGTGTTGTCGCAAAAGGTAAATCAAACTACGTAAGTACTATTGATACTAATATTGATGTAGAAGTAGAAAATGCTATTATACCAAAAAAGATTTTGGAAGAGCATAGAATTAATAATAAATGCCCATACCATAACGCTCGTAATAAAGCTCTAATTGAAAAATTTGGAGTGCTGAACTATAAAATGTTTTTATCTTTACCGGCTCACGTTAAACGTAAGAATTTTATTATTTGTGATGAAGCATCTGAATTAGAAGATGAAATAATTAAACAGTTTTCTGCTTTAATTGATCCAGATAGGTTAAAAAAATATGGAGTTAATAGTGGTAGTCTATATTCAACTAAAAATGAAGCAGTACTTAAATGGTTATATAATACTATTGTTGAAATTAGTGAGCATGTAACTAAATTAACAAACGTTAATAATAAAAATAATATTGAAATTAGTCATAGTGATTCAATTAAATTATCATATTGTAAAAACTTACACCGTACATTATCTCTTATTATTGAAACGTGGGGTGATTGTGAGTATATTACGCAAAGAAATGAAGGTATTGTAAGTATAACTCCATTGAAAGTCGATAAGTTAACCAAATATATTTTTAACTATGGTGATAAAGTTTTACTAATGTCAGCAACTATTATCGATCATAAACACTTTGCAAAGACTTTAGGTATTACTGATTACAAATATATTGAAGTTGATAGTACATTTGAAGCAGAAAAAGCTCCAATTTATATTAATACTAAACATAAAATTAATCATTATAATCTAAAGAAAATATTACCTAGTATTATTAAACAAATTGATAATATTTGTAAAGAACATAAAAATGAAAAAGGTATTATACATACCCATACTGGATTTATTACATCATGCTTAAAAGATGGTTTTAGAGGTAATAAAAGATTCTTATATAGAGATCAAGAAAGTCGAAATGAGGATATATTACATGAACATTCTTTAAGTTCTGAACCAACTGTACTGGTTAGTCCATCTTTAGGCTTAGGTATTGACTTAAAGGATGATCTTGCAAGATTTCAAATAATTATTAAAGCACCGTATTTACCTTTAGGTGATGAACGGATTAAAAAAATGTTTGAATTAGATAAACAATGGTATTCAAATAAAATGTTAAGTAATGTTGTACAGCAATGTGGTCGTGGAATTAGAAGTCAGGAAGATCATTGTAAAACATATATTTTAGATGCGAGTATATTTCAAGCTATATTAAGAAATAAAGAATCATTGCCTAAGTACTTTCTCGATAGATTTGTATAAATATTATTAATGCAAACTTTTAAAGATTATTACATCGAAGAAGGAAAATTAAGTAAAGCTTTAGCGATGGGAGCTTTAGCTACATCATCTGTATTTGGTAATTTTGTTGACGATTGGTCAGATTATTACCAAACGTTCGGTAGTAGTAGTAAACCAGCGCTACAAGCAAAAGCTAAAGAAAACGAAGCTAGAGCAACAGCAGTTCTTACTGCTGGTTATACAGTACCTGCAGATGCTAAAGAAGCAATCTCAATAGCAGCGGCTATCTTTGATGGTGATGATGGTCATAGTGCAGCTGAATTAAAAGACTATTTAGAAAAGACCGGAGCAGTAGAATCAGAATACAAAACAAAAGTTCAATACGGTGGTGGTCCTGCAAAAAGTTATTGGCAAGTAGAACCTGAAACTGCAATGGATTTAGTTAAAAATTCATCTGCGTATTTTGGTTCTAAATTTCATAAAGCATTCGGTAATGACGCCTTGAAAAGGTTACAAGATTATGATGAAAAAGCTTGGTCAGATATCTTAGAGAAAAACGACGCGTTAGGAGCTACGATGGCAGCTGCTAAATGGATATCTACTTCTTGGTAGATCCTTTTTTCTTTGAACGTCTCTTTGTGTTGCTATCAGGTAATTGAAATAGTAAAGTACTTACCTTACCCCCTGATTGACCTTTAAAACCAGTAGTAGACTTAGTGTCATGAGGTTCATTTAGCTGTGGGTTGACCGTACCATACTTACCACGTGATCTTACCTTTACCGGCTTTTTAGTATCTGTAGGAGCTCTAAAATCTTCTAGTATACTTTCGACCATTGAGTTGAATTTCATGTAAATATTTATTATAATAGTGTATATGCGCAAGTCATTAAAAATAAAATGTATTGTAACGGGTAAAGAAAGTTTCTTTTCTGGAGAATATTTAGTAAAAAAAATTAAAGAATATGGATGTATTGAATCTTTAGAAAAGTATTATGTCAGCCGAGAAGTTAAAACTTTACTTACTAAAGGTTATAAGATTAATGAAATTATCAATATTTTAAATGTTAACAGTGATAATGCTATACCACATCCAGATATAATGGCTTTTATTGAGTCAAAATATACAAAAACAAAATTAAAAGTACCAATTGTAAGTGAAAATTTATCAGGATTTACTTATAATAAATCAGATCCAGACGTTGAAATCTTCATATATAATCATATAATTAACGTATGAGTATATTAGTCCCACGCATTAACGGTAATAAATTACAGATATTTGACCCATCTAACGGAGCAATAAAACGAACAATGGGGTTACCGTCAGGAGCCACGTTTTCAGGTCCAATTGCTTCTGGTGACTTAACTACAGTTAGTATACATATGAGTAACGGAACGAACAGATCCCGTACATATGATATGACTAACGGCCGGTTAATTTCAGATATTCAAATGTAATATGATTGATATTACACTAACTGAATGTGCAGTAAACACTAAGGAATTTAAAGCATTTGATCAAAAGCTGCCTACTCTATTTTTAGGATTTGCTATAAAAAATGAGTATGATAATCAGCGTTTAGAAATTTGTGAAAAGTATGAACCAAAAAAGCGCCTTTTTATATTTGAAAATAAAGACGGGTTCTCAAAAATAGATAATGAATTTAGTGTTTTACCACTATATGGGTTATTTCTTAACCTTAACCAACAAGGTAATAATATAGCAAAAACTCTATTGGCTGAGGAATTAGCAGGCAATATGAATATTGATAGGTATGAAAAGATTCTAGCTGAATATAATCTATCATGCAATGATAGTTATTCGTATTTGAATAAGCGAATATACCCGATAGATTTTACCCACTTTAAGGAACTAACTGATAATAGTTTAAGAGATGATAATAAGATATTACAGCATCTTTTAAACCTAAATGAACATAAATTTGATTTTCAAAAATTCGGTAGCTTTAAGCTATTAATTTTAGTATAACTTTGTAAATAATGAATATGAATATTGTAAAGAGAAACGGTGATTCCGTCCCATATGACGTAGAAAAGATTCATAAAGTCGTAAACTGGGCAGTTGAAGATATAAAAGGGGTAACCGCTTCTGATATTGAAATTAACTCTAAACTTCAAATGATTGAAGGTATTACGACTGATGAAATACATAATGTATTAATTGAGTCTGCTGTTAATTTAATTTCTTTAAATGCACCGAACTATCAGTACGTTGCTTCCCGCTTATTATCCTACCAGCTACGTAAAGATGTTTGGGGAGGTAAGAACCCACCTAAGCTATTAGATTTTATTAATAAGAATGTACATGAGAATGATGTATATGATGAAGATATTCTTATGTTATATACAGACAAAGAGATTAATAAGCTAGATGAGTATATCGCTCATGATCGTGATAACCTCTTTACATATGCAGGTATGCGGCAACTTTGTGACAAATATCTAATTCAAGATAGATCTAATACTAAAATTTTCGAGACTCCTCAATTTGCTTATATGATTATTGCAATGGTATGCTTCGGTCAATATACCGGTTCAGCTCGCGTACAGTATGTAAAGAAAGCATATGATTATTTCTCTAAGTTTAAGATCAATCTACCAACACCATTAATGGCAGGTGTACGTAGTAAGATTAGACAATATGCATCTTGCTGCTTGATCGATATCGATGATACATTACCATCTATCTTCTCATCATCTACCGCAGCAGGTTATGCAACTGGTTCTCGTTACGGTATTGGATTAAATATTGGCCGGGTTCGCCCTATCAACTCACCAATTCGTAATGGTGAAGTTATGCATACTGGTGTTATTCCATTCTTAAAGTTAATGGAATCTACAGTTAAGTCATGTCATCAGAATGGCATTAGAGGTGGGTCAGCTACAGTTAACTTTCCTTTCTGGCATTATGAAGCAGAAGACATGCTGGTGCTTAAGAATAATTCCGGTACTGATGATAACCGAGTTCGTAAGCTAGATTATTGTATTCAATTCAGTGAGCTCTTTTATAAGAGATTCTTAAAGAATGAAAATATTACATTGTTTTCACCTAACGAAGCTAAGGATCTTTATGATGCATTTGGTCATGAGAATTTTGATGAGCTTTATGAGCAATATGAGCGTAAGACTAGTCTTAAATTTAAGAAGACTGTTAAAGCTAGGGAAATGATGTCTCTTTTTGTTAAAGAGCGTGTTGAAACTGGTCGTATATACTTCATGAATATTGATCATTGTAATCAACGATCTGCATGGAATGATGATATTAAGATGACTAATCTTTGTGTTGAAGTGTTACACCCTACTAAACCGTTACAACATACTGATGATAAGGATGCTGAAATCGGTATTTGTATTTTATCTGCAATTAACGTTTTAGAGATTCAATCTGATGCAGAGATGGAAAAGGTATGTGATATTATCGTACGTATCTTAGATCAATTAATTGATTATCAAGATTACTTCTTACCTGCTGCTGAAAACTTTACTAAGAATAGAAGATCTTTAGGTATTGGTATTACAAACTTCGCAGCATATCTTGCAAAAGCTGGTGTTAAGTATACTGATGAGGAAGCTCCTAATGTAGCTGACGAGTTGATGGAAAAGGTACAATATTATCTTCTCAGTTCTTCATGCAATATTGCTAGCGAAAAGGGTAAATGCCCGAAATATCATAAGACTAAATACAGTCAAGGTTGGTTGCCAATTGATACTTATAAGAAGGAAATCGACGAATTTGTTACTCGTAAGAATTCAATGGACTGGGAAGGCTTAAGAGAGAGAATTAAAGAGCATGGCTTACGTCATAGTACTGTATCGGCTATCATGCCGTGCGAGAGCTCTTCTGTAATACAGTGTTCAACGAATGGTATAGAACCTATTAGATCTTATATTACATATAAGAAATCTAAAGCTCGTACATTACCAGTTATCGTACCTAATTATAGTTCTTTAAAAAATAAATATACTCTAGCGTATGAAATGGAAGATAATGCCGGGCTTATTAAGATTGTAGGAGCATTACAGAAATGGGTAGATATGAGTATTAGTGCTAATATGTACTATAATTACGAACATTATGAAAATGGAGCTCTACCTGACTCTAAAGTTATTAAAGAGATTCTTCTTGCTTATAAATTAGGCTGGAGAACAGGATATTATAATAATACTGACGATGGTGATAAGCAAAGTTCTAGTGGTGAGGAACAATCGGATAATGGTTGTGAATCTGGAGCATGCGCATTATAAATAAAGATATATAAATATGGAAACTGTACTAAATTTAAAGAATATTGACACAACAAAACAGCCGATGTTTCTTGGAGAGGATCTAGCTCTTCAACGTTACGATAGGTTTAAATATCCGAAGTTCTTCGACCTATGGAGAAAGCAAGAAGAGTTTCACTGGCTACCAGAAGAAGTCTCTCTTACAAAGGATCGTAGTGATTATGAAAACCTAACAGATACTGAAAAGTTTATTTTTAATAGTAATCTTAGATGGCAAACTATGACTGATAGTATGTTATCTAGAAGTATTCATAATATTAAAAATTATGTTTCTAATCCTGAATTAGAAATCTGTATGACTACTTGGGCTAGATTTGAAACTATTCATAGCTATTCGTATACATATACTCTACAAAATATTACTAAAGATGCTACGGGATTTTTTGATTCTATTCTAGAGGATAAGGAAATTGTTAAACGTGCTGCTGAAGCTAGTTCTGCATATAATCAATTACTCGGAGATGATTCAGGTGATATTAAGCAGAAGATCTTTAATGCCATTCTTTCTACTCAAATTACTGAAGGTTTATCATTCTACACATCATTTGCATGCTCGTTCTTCTTCGGTTATAGAGGTAAGATGGAAGGTAATGCTAAGATTATTGGATTAATTGCTCGTGATGAAAATTTACATGCTGCAATTACTCAAAATATTATGAAGTATTGGAAGGAAGATAAGAGTGAAGGCTTCCAGCAAATAATGAAAGATAATAAGCAGAAGATTTACGATATGTATGGCTTAGCTGCAGAGAACGAGAAGAAGTGGGGAGAATATCTATTTTCTCAAGGTTCACTATTAGGATTGAATGCTGAAATGCTCAGCGGTTATATTGAATGGTTAACTAATACAAGATTACGTTCTCTTGGCTATGATAAGATCTTTGATCAGCCTACTAACCCAATTGGTGGTTGGTTGAATAGCTTTTCAGATAGCTCTAAGGTTCAAGTAGCTCCGCAAGAGACGGAAATTAGCTCTTATAAAATCGGAGCTCGAGATACAGAGATTGGAGAAGAAGAGTTTAATGACTTTGATCTTTAATGCTTACCTTCTGATTTAATATAAATAACTCCTAGCGTTTATCTATAGTAGCGTAACCACTGAATACACGGTGGTTACGCTTTTTTTTCTTGATTTTATACGTGGTATATATTATAATATATGTATGAGTAAACAGATTTTATTTGATGAAGCAGGCCGTAAAAAGATTTTAACAGGCGTTGAAACGCTAGCTAAAGCTGTTAAGGTTACATTAGGACCTAAAGGTAGGAATGTATTAATCGGTAAATCATTCGGCTTACCAGCTGTTACAAAGGATGGGGTTACAGTAGCTAAAGAAATCTCATTAGAAGATCCTTTTGAGAATATGGGAGCGCAGATGGTACATGAAGTAGCATCTCGTACAGCTAATTCAGCAGGTGATGGTACTACAACTGCTACAGTATTAGCTGAAGCAATTTATAAAGTAGGTATTAGAAATGTAGCAGCAGGTGCTAATCCAGTTTATCTTAAAAGAGGTATTGATAAGGGTGTTGCTGCAGCTGTTGATGCGATTAAAGCAATTAGCAAGCCAGTTCAAGGTATGGATGATATTCGTCAGATTGCGACTGTATCTGCTAACTGGGATGCATCTGTTGGTAATATTATTGCTGATGCGATGGAGAAGGTAGGTAGCGATGGTACTATTACAGTAGAAGAAGCATCTGGTCTCGAAACTACACTTAATGTTGTTGAAGGTATGCAATTTGATAGAGGTTATCTTAGCCCATATTTTGTAACTAATGATGCAAGTACAGAAGCAACATTCGATAATGCGTTGATTCTCTTATGTGATAAGAAGATTACTAACCTGAATGAATTACTTCCATTACTACAGATTGTAGCTAAGAAGAATAAGCCTCTGCTTATTATTGCAGAAGATGTAGAAGGTGAAGCTCTATCAGCTCTTGTTGTTAATAAGTTACGAGGTACGCTTAATGTTGCAGCAGTTAAGTCTCCTGGTTTCGGCGATCGACGTCGTGAGATGTTAAAGGATATTGCAGTATTAACTGGTGGTTCTATTGTAACTGGAGATGATACTTTAAAGCTTGAAAATGTTAAGCTTGAAAACCTCGGACAAGCTAAGAAAGTTACAGTTACGAAAGAAGCTACCACAATTGTTGAAGGTAAAGGTTCAGTAGCTGAAATTGCTGCAAGGGTCGATGTATTGAGAGGTCTTATTGCTGAATGCAGTTCTGATTATGATCGAGATTCATTACAAACACGCTTAGCTAAATTATCAGGAGGTATCGGTGTTATTAGTGTCGGTGCTCAGACTGAACCTGAAATGAAAGAGAAGAAGGATAGAGTTGACGATGCATTAGCAGCCACAAGAGCAGCAGTTGAAGAAGGTATCGTACCAGGTGGTGGGACTGCTTTATTACAAGCCAAATGGGCTATTAAAGAGGTAGTTGACTCTCTTGAAGGTGATGAAGCTATTGGAGCTCGTTTAGTTGAAAAGTCAGTTGAAGCGCCAATTCGTCAGTTATGTGAAAATGCTGGTGTAGATGCATCTCAAGTTATATTAAAGATCTATGAAAGTAAATTAGGTTATAATGTAGCTACTGATGAATATGTAGACTTACTTCAAGCTGGTATCATCGACCCGACGAAGGTAACGCGATGCGCATTGCAGAATGCAGGCTCTGTAGCGGGAATGCTATTAACGACAGAGTGTCTTATCGTTGATGACCCTTCAGACAAACAAGAAGCTCCAGCTCCGATGAATCCTATGGGTATGATGTAACAATTGAAAAACAAACTAGAGGTAATAAATAATATTCTATGACTAAACTAACTACATATAGAGGTACAAACCCAATAACAAACATTGAATCTGCATTAGAAAACATGTTCAATTTAACTCCTATCTTCCATAACCTGGAAGAAGTATACATTACAGGTGATACTGTCCGCTTTTCACAAGGTGATGATGGTCTCGCAGTACAAATCGACATACCAGGTTGTAAGAAAGAAGATCTTGATCTGAGTGTTGATTCTGACACCAGAGATGTTTACATTAAAGCTAAACGCACTATTAAAAATAATGATAGTGAAAAACAACTAACACTCAATCGCTCGTTTTCAGTAGGTAGAGACTATGATCTTAAAAAGATTAAGTTTAACTATGAAGATGGTATGTTAGAAGTTAATGCTCCACGTAGAAAAAAAGAGGAATACATTAAGAAATACACCATATAACTATAAATAAAAATAGGCCGGGGCATAACTAAACGCTAAATAGGGGATGGATGGTGGGTTTTTAGCGTTTAGAATATTGATAATCTCTGTATATTAACTAAATATTGATACATGGAAATTATTAAATTCTCAGCAAAATGGTGTGGTCCTTGCAAGACATATAAAATTATTTTTGATGATGTTATATCAAAATATTCCGATATAACTGTAAAAGAAGTAGATATAGATGACAATGCTGATATAACAAAAAAATATGACATTACATCTATACCAACAACAATTATAACAAAAAATAATGTTGAGTTAGATAGGTTAAAAGGTATAATTATCGGTAAAGAATTAAAAACATCTATTGATAAATATATCGATATATAAATACTTATAATGATATTAAGTTTAACATCACCTCAAACAATAGAATCTATAGATTTAGGTGCATCTACTCCCAGATTAAGTGGTGTTGTAGATGTAACTGGGTTTGATAGTCTAGTTAGTCTTAGTGTGAATGAAAATGATATTCAAAATTTTATTTTTCCTCCTAATAGTAACCTTGAAGAGTTATCTTTAAATTATAACAAGTTACAAGGAACAGTAAATCAATACATGCCATTAGGTGTAAAAAAAATATCACTTGATAATAACTTGATAACATCTATATCGAATTTATCTACCTATACTAATCTTGAAGATTTTCGTTGTTCAGAGAATCCAATGACTGGTAATGTTCCAGATTTAAGTGATAACACAGCTTTAGTTAATTTTGTAGTTGGTGATAATCAACTCACTGGCTCTATCCCAGATTTAAGTAATAATACAGAGTTGGTTTATTTTAAGTGTCGCAATAATCAACTCACTGGCTCTATCCCAGATTTAAGTAATAATACAGAGTTGGTTTATTTTACGTGTCGCGATAATCAACTCACTGGCTCTATCCCAGATTTAAGTGATAATACAGAGTTGGTTTATTTTACGTGTCGCGATAATCAACTCACTGGTAATATTCCAAGTTTAAGCAACAATACAGCGCTTACAAATTTTGCGTGTTCCGATAATCAACTCACTGGTAATATTCCAAGTTTAAGCAACAATACAGTGCTTGGAACTTTTAAGTGTTTCAAAAATCAACTCACTGGTAATATTCCAAGTTTAAGCAACAATACAGTGCTTGAAATATTTAACTGTCGTAGTAATCAACTCACTGGTAATATTCCAAGTTTAAACAACAATACAGCGCTTGGAACTTTTAAATGTGGTTTTAATCAACTCACTGGCTCTATCCCAGATTTAAGTGATAATACAGCGCTTATAAATTTTACGTGTCGCAATAATCAACTCACTGGCTCTATCCCAGATTTAAGTGATAATACAGCGCTTACAAGTTTTGCGTGTTACGATAATCAACTCACTGGCTCAATTCCAGATTTAAGTGATAATACACCGCTTATAAATTTTAAGTGTTTCAATAATCAACTCACTGGTAATATTCCAAGTTTAAGCAACAATACAGTGCTTGAAATATTTAACTGTTTAAATAATCAACTCACTGGCTCTATCCCAGATTTAAGTGATAATACAGAGTTGGTTTATTTTGATTGTCACACCAATGACCTCACTGGATACGTGGCTGGTTCGGTACCAGTAAGTTTAAAAACTTTTAGAGCAAATAGCAATCAATTAACTGCAACAGCGGTAAATGCCATTTTAGCAGATTTCGTTGCCGCGGGTGCGACGAATGGTACTTTAAATTTAGGTGATCCGGGAAATGCTGCACCAACAGGACAAGGATTAACTGATAAACAAACATTACTTTCAAGAGGTTGGAGTGTAACAACAAATTAATATCATGGCAATACAAAAAATAACAAATGTCGATAATATCGAAACGACTCAAGAGCAGTGGTGGATACTATATAATGATGAAACAAAAATTGTAATAGAAGGTCCATTTCAATGCAGTGGGTATACATCATCACCACATATTATGGTGATTGCTGATACAGAAGAAGAGCTTCTAACATATATCGAAGAGAATGGTTTAATAGTTCCAATCGAGAAAAACGAGTAGATGATATAAGTATATCACTCTTTATACTATCTTTAGCTGGATATATTTGCGCTTGTATATATACTATAGATACAATAGGCATTAATGTTATTTTATTAACAAATTATATATTTGGTGCTACATGCAGTTTAACCATGATGATTGTATATTTTATGTATCGAAATAGATTAAATACTAATGTAATGTCTGATATCAATTTTAGTAATTCAAGCTATTATCGGTTTCTCAAGCAAGAACAGCAAGAGATCGAAAAATTAAAATGGATTGAATCAGAGAAAGTAGGCCGCGATATTGGATACAATAAAGCGGTTTTTTTGTGGACGAAAAACTACAGAACAAAATGGGTTACTAGTTTACCTAAAAGATAATACTAATTACTACCATTAAACCAAGCAATCCCACTGACTATAGCCGCTGTTACAGCTGTAACTATAGTCCATATAAATGCTGTAATTGATTTAAGTTTTGATTCTGATTCAGCTGCTTTCTGTTCAACTTCTCTCATACGTGTCTCATATTCAACAAGCCGCTTTAATATAGTGTGTGTTGTAGTGTTGAGACTAAGAATTTTTTCTTCAGCACGGGCTAAAGATACAACAGCTTCTGCCATCTTATCAATCTTTTCTTCAATTCTATCGAGACGAGTTTTTTCTCTAGAGTCCATATATATGTTTATATTTAAGAGATTTATTAGGGAATCTAATTGAAATCATTAAATTAATCTAATAAAAATTATTGGATTTAAATTAGGTATCACCTTTAGTAGGTTTATCGTTATCTTGGTAATTACCTTTACCTGGACCAAAATTAGATTTTTTCTCATTATGTTGAGGTCTAGATATTGATCTATCACTACCAGAATTAACTTCTTTAGCAATTTCTCTCAATCTTGTATTATTATCTACTAAGGTTAATGGTAAATTTGCAAAGGCATGAGAATGTTCATAGCATCTAACTTTATCATCATTACTATCTGCTATAAGAGTTATTGTACCACCGGTCCAACTATTATGGTTATCAGAACTATCTGCTGCATCTACATGTGTACCACCTTTAATATTTACTTTAAATTGTAGACCTGTTAACAGTTTAGCAAAAACAGTTGTCTGTTCGGTTAATTGAAACTCTCTTGGAGCAGTAACATGCTGTAAGAATGTTTCACCTTCTACATGTAACCCACCACCAACAACTAAATTTTTATTAACCCCGAGACTGTTTTCAATTATAATCTGTCTTTGACGTTTGTTTCTCATGTTTAATATTTCAGCACTAATATTAATAGTTTTAGCATCTATATTAATTTCATTTTCTGAACCTAAATTAATTTGTTCCCCAGCTATATTAGTTATGGTTCCTGACATATTTATAGGTCCGTATGTTTTTAGATGTAACCCACCTGCCCCAACCATTACGTTATATCTATTGCATACATTTAACGTTGAATTACCGCCAGGTAGATCTTGAACATGTACATATTCAAGTAATGGGCTATCAGATTGATTTACATATACACCATCATCATCAACTAAAACTTCATTGTTTATTGATTTACCGATATTATCCAGCCGTATACTACCGAAATCATTCATAAGAACTCCGATAGTTTCTAACTTATGCTTAGTTATTTCAATAACTTCACTACCACCAAGACCTAATTCATTTTCTATTTTAATTAAATCTTCTAAATTATCTTCAATTAACGACTGTAATTTATCTTTTTTTGTTTCAACGTCCCATTCACCATTTTGTGTTGAAAGATGTTTACCTTTACCATTTAACCAATCTCTACCACTTTCATTTACCCATCTTGAAACAATAGGCGCGGTTGTTGTTGATTGAGCTACAGTTTTTAAATCATTCATACCTGTAGGTCCATCAAATGTACTAGTAGAGAATTTACCAAAACCGTTACCAGGTTGTATATCTTCATTCTTTAAAGCTTTATATTCGTACTTACCATCTGTAACCGGGAAGTTTATAAAATCTCCAACTCTAGATTGCTCAGTACTATTACGCTTAACCATTATAGCACCGTTAGCGTTAAGTATATTATTATTATTTGTACGTTTAATTTCAAATAACTGCTTGTTGTTTTGTATAACAGCTACAATATCTTTCCATTTATCGAAATATTCGGTATTTAAAGTACCAACTTTTTTATATTTATCCCGCTTAATTATTTCATCAAAATCTTTACCAGTATACGAATTTTTAAAACCTTGAACTGTATCAAAACTATCATTTAATACCAATTTTTGATCATTTTTTGTAGCTAGTTCAATATTAACATTATTATTAAATTCTTTAAACGAACCACTATAATGGGTTAATTTAATTTTTTCATTTAAATCAGAATTGACAATTTCAAAAGTACCTCCTTTTTGATTGAGGACATATTTGTTTCTGTAATTTTCAACATTTTGATCTACTTCAGTTAAGGGTTCTGGATAATTTTCAAACTTACCAGGATAATCTTGAGGTTCGTTGTAGATACCATTCCAATCATCTGAACCATAACTAACACCAGTTACAACTGGGAAATTCGGATTACCATCTCTAAAAAATACATACACATGTGCACCAACTGCTGGTATACCAAATGCACCTTTTGCTCCGTTAGTATATGTTGTCGGTTTATACATATAACTATACGGGTTCGGGTTATTAACATTATTAACATCACCTGCAAATGCGTCTTCTAATCTAGCGTTTGCATTTTCATAAACTGAACCAGGTTTAGAGCCAGATGACGCTGCGAAATTAGAGTAAAAATTACCATCAGATGTATTAGCATGGTAATTAAAATCGTTAAACCTACCTGAACTATTCTCACTTGTTAAAGGTGAACATATTTCACACCATGGTAATACCAGTTTTAAATCTTCTAAAACTGATGTTAAATCTGAATCAATATTAAACCCGATAAATTTATATTTTTTATCTGTCTTATCTTCTATCCATTTACTATAAACCGTTCCAGAAATATGAGGTACAAAGACTTTAACCCTACCTCTTTGATCTGGATCGTTATTTTGAACGACGATTCCTATATATGTACTGTTATATTCTTTCATTATATTATATCCATTTTCTATCGGTTATGTTTCCGAAACGTTCTTCAAATATTTGTTGAGCTAGTAAAGTAATTGCACTGACAGTGCTAGGGTTTGGTAATCTTGATTTAGCTACATCCATATAATATGCTTTTTGTTCAAAATAAGTAGTAATGTTTGTACCGTTATCACCGACCCATTCCGGGTAACCTGCTGCAGCTTCTTTTTTTGCAAATTCTTGTATAGCAAAATAGTTAGACATTCCATATGGAGAAAAATCGTAATAGTCATCTATTTTCATTATAGTCGCTATAAACCTAGTAGGTATAATTGCTTGACCAGCGAAATATGCTGCTTCTTCTTCTTCCGTCATAGGACCAGCTAAACTAGATACTCTGGATAAAGATTTCGTTTGACTCTTCGTTACTTCTGCTACGGGGATTTCAGCTTGTGCTGCAGCTTCAACACCTGCTGCAGCTTCAGCAGTTTTTTCATCGCAAAAATTACCTTTAAAATTTGGTATACCTAGCTTTATATCAGGTACTGTAGTTAAATTCTTAACAAGCTTATTACTCATATTACCTATATCTTTTACGGTATCTTTTAGACCAGCAGCTGCTAATTTAGCACTCTCTACCTGCTGTACAATTTCATCTTCTAAAGCGTTTAAACTATTTTTAATTTCATCTTTAATACTTGCTGCACCTTTTTGTAATTCTGCACTAGCAGATGTAAATAAGTTCTTAGCTTCATTTAATTTACCTTTTACTGCATCAACTCCAGAATTAATATAAGCACCGACATCTATATCTTTAACGTCTGTAGCTAAACTCGATAGACCAGATTTTATATCTGAGACTAAATCAACTGCTCCACAAACTTTATCTTTTAATTCACCTTTAACATTACTTATAGTATCACCAATTACTGATGTCTTTACAGTTGTAGGTAATTCTAACGTTTTAGTAGGTATAATATTGTTAATTTTTTCTGTATATTCATCTAAATTTGGTTTAGGGAGCGGCATATAAATATTTACTTGACTATTCAGTTTTTACTACTATAATTAATGTATGTATGTATCACATGAAAGTCCTATATCATTTCTAGAACAATCACGATCGTATAATGATTACGATTATGCTTTAGTTCATCTATTTGAGACTCACCCAGAATATTATCAGTTTTTTAAAGATTCTATTAAATTAGGTCGTCAAGTATTGCTAGATAATAGTATCTTCGAGCTCGGTGAGTCTTTTGATTCAGAAAAGTTTGCTAAATATGCTGAAGAATTAAAACCTAGTTTTTATATTGTACCCGATGTATTAGAGGATGGATATGCTACAATTAAGAGTTTTTCTGAATTTACAGGTAAATATCCAGACTTACCAGGTTTAAAAATCGGAGCAGTTCAAGGTAAGACATATGATGAGATTGTCGATTGTTATAGGTATATGTCAGACTATGCTGATTACATCGCGATTAGTTTCGATTTTAGTTATTATATTGTAACTGGTATCGGTAAGACTAAATTAGAAAGATGGTGTGATGGTCGTCGAAGATTAATTAACCAATTAAAATCGGATGGTATTTGGAATAATAATAAACCTCATCACCTTTTAGGTTGTTCTTTGGCTAAGGAATTCAAAAGCTATATTGGTGATAGATCTATTAGATCTGTAGATACATCTAATCCAGTAGTTGCAGGTATTAAGGAACTTAGATATAATGGTGATCTAGGATTAAACGAAAAGCCATCGATTATGTTAGCTGATCTAATTGATCATGAAGTTACTGATACGGAGCAAGAGAATATAAATTACAATGTTAATCAATTTAAAAGTATTATAGGTCATGGTTATTAGTTTTACAGGAGCTCAAAGTACAGGTAAATCTACTTTACTGAAAGCAATTCAATTGGATGAACGCTTTCGTAAGTTTAATTTCGTACCAGAAATTACAAGGAGTTTAAAAGATAAATATAAGTTAGATATTAATGAGAGTGGAGATGAATATACTCAATTATTAACTGTAAATAGTCATCTATATAATTATCTCGATTTTAAAGGTAAAAATGTTGTATTAGATAGATGTATTCTAGACGGGTTGATATATACGATGTATCAGTATCAGACGAAAAAAATACCTATTGAGATATATAATTATAGTGAATACCTCTTTAGTAAATTGATTGGTAATGTAGATGTTATACTTTATACAGAACCTGACATACCCTTAGTAGATGACGGTGAGAGAAGTGCGAATAAAGAGTTTCGTGATACTATCATTAACCTTTTTGAAGAGGCAATCAATCATTTTAAAATAGATGTAGTAAGGTTAAGTGGTACAGTTGAACAACGGTTAGAAACAATATATAATACATTTGATAATTATGGCAAACAGTAAATTAGATAACAGCAATATTAGTAAGCATCTTGGTCAATCGTCTCAATATAAGAGTACGTATGATAAAGGTCTACTAGTAAGAGAACCCCGAAGTAATAACAGAGAGTATCTCAATATTTTTGATGATGCTTTACCATTCGTTGGTTCAGATACGTGGAATGCATATGAATGCTCATTCCTTTTAAAGAATGGTCGACCTGTAACAGGTGTAGTTAAATGTGTATACCCATGCAGTAGTAAGTATATTGTCGAGAGTAAGAGTATTAAACTATACTTTAACTCTTTTAATATGACTAAAATGGGAGATGGTAATGATAAAGCAGTTAAGAACTTCGAAGAAATTTCTGCTAGAGACTTAAGTGAATTACTTCAGACTGATGTTAAGGTATCATTTCATAGTGGTGTACGAGTAAATAAAAAGTTTAATAGTCCAGATAATGAATGGGATATTGAGCATTATTTAAATGTTGATCTCTTAGAGGATTCTAGCGAGCTTGAATATACTCAGTATACTGAAGATCCAAGTTTATTAGAAGCAGTTAGTCGAGAGAATGAAGTAGAGCAGAAGTTCTATTCTGGTTTACTTAAGAGTAACTGTCGTGTTACTTCTCAGCCAGATTGGGGGGATGTATTCATTCATATTAAATCAAAGAATGCTATCGATGCTCATAGTATATTGAAATATGTTATATCATTTAGAGATGAATGTCACTTCCATGAAGAAATTTGCGAGTGTATATATAAACGTTTACAAGATGCGTTCGAACCGAGCGAACTCTTAGTAATGTGTCTATATGCGCGACGAGGTGGTATTGATATTAACCCAGTTAGAGCATCAAGCAATGATCTAATTGAACGGTTTGCTAAGCCGCTTGTTGATCCTGGGATGATACATATCAAAACGAGTAAGCAGTAATATAAGAGCCGATAGCGAAAGTTATCGGCTTTTTAATGCGCACAAAAAGAGACCTAGCTCAAATTAATGAACTAGGTCTCAAACTATATCTGTTAACCAGATAGCGGATTAATCCGCGTTTAATTCGGCTTAGAAGTAAACACTCTGCGTAGCAGGAGTGAATGCTTGTCCGAGTCCGGTTACAATGATAACGTGATAGTAGAGATTAGCACCGAAGATATTGTCTACGACACCATAACGTGTAAGCAAGCCTACACGTGGCGCGAAGTCATTCGGTCCAATTGTTCTCTGAACCATAACTGGGATGTATGGGCAATAGATAAGACCAGTGTCGTAAAACTCTGGACCCTTATAACCAAGAAGTGCGTATTCAACAGTACTGTTGATCGCTGCACCGCCAGAAAGGTCATTCTTAAGTGCCTGACCTTCTGTACGTGTGTCACGATAAACGTTGAAACGTCCACCAAGATTACCAATTTTTGCAACACCGACAGGTTGTGTATTAACACTACCTTGTACTGGTGCCCATTGGAATTCAGGAAGCATTTCAAGAATTGCAGCAACACGTGGAGTACAAACTATAAAGTTTGCAGCACCTCTACGGTTACGAACAGCAATTCGATTTGCTTCAATGATTAATCTTTGGTAGAAATCACGGTTACGCTCTACTAACCATCGGCCATCAGCGGACTGTGGAGCCCAAACTGAGTAACCAACACCTTTACCAGCGTTGAGAGAAACTTGAACCATTCTCATAAGCATTTCACGGTCGATTTCGGCCTGAATTTCATACGACATAGCGTTTGTCAATTCAGTATCGATGTCGATACCATTCATGTTTTTGAGATCTTGTTCAAGCTCTACCGACCAACGTGCGCCTAAGCGACGTGTACCGGCTTCAACTGCAGTCTTCTCAAAGGATACTTCCATAGTTGGAATATCACCTGTGAGCTCGAAGTTTTGAAGGAGTCTTGCGACACCTCTATCAGCTTCGCTGAATGCACCAAACTCTGTACTTTCATCACCACTTAAGTAGTTAGCAGATGTACCAGTGTAGGCTGTGTATAGCTCTTGGTATCCAGCTTCGGTTCCGCTTCCACTATTAGCTAGTGAAGAGATAGTACCAGGTACGCTCGGAGTAGGAGCGGTATTGTTGTCAATACCGTTACCCAGAACTTGGCCTGAATACTTATAACGAAGTGCGAAAGCAAGACCAACTGGACCTGCCATAGGCTGGACACCTACGATTTCATTTGTAATTAACTCGGGAAAAGTACGTCTAATCATTGGAATCAAGATTTTTGGAAGACGAGCATCATTAGTAGCATAGCTGTCAGTTCCAGGTGTACCGGAAGCGTTGCCGCCAACTCCGATAGAACCACCGTTACCGAAAGCACCGCCAGTGCCTGATGTGTTACCCTCTTGAATGCACCATGCTTCTTGGTTTTCCAATAACATTGCTGTATTCAAACGAGTGTGACTGTCTTCAATTGCTGCAACACTCTTAGATGTGTAGTCCAGAACTGGAGCCCACTTTTCTAAAAGAGACGAAGCTCTTGATTCATCAATATATGCCTGTGAAGGTCTAATTGTATTTGTATTCATAATAGATTTTTTCCTTTATATCGACCCCAAGGTTTTTACGTAAACCAGGAAACTCAGGAATGCCTAAACAATGTAGGAAATTCTTAGTACTTTGAAAGTTCTTGAAGATAAGGTGAGTCATTAGATGCACTTTGAACCGGTGCACTTTCATGTATAACACGATCTACTTTCTCCGTTGTACTATAAGCCTCTTCTTTTAGAGTCTCGAGCCTGCTCTCTTCCTTTTTCTTGAAAAGCTTAACAGTATAGTCGAAGTTCTCAGAGATAAACTCTGCACCCTTACCGGATAGTACCTTCTTGACATACTTTTTAGCTCTTTCATCGAGTTGCGCTGCCTTATTTTCTAGAATAAACTCAGATTTAACTGCATCTAATTCTTTCTTTACTGCGGCGTTCTCTTTAAGAACAGACTCAAGCTTCTTAGAAGCTTCATTGATTTGGTTATGACCATCTAACACTGCATCTTTAACGCTTTCTTTTTCAAGAGCGCTATCAACTGCAAGGTGTGATCTTAAATTTTCTAATACCTTCTTAGCTTTGGTATTTTTAACTGCTTCTTGAATGCTAGCAGTTGGGATTTTTTCATCGATATAAACGTCGATGTAATCAGAAATGCTTTCTACTAAGCTTTCCTTAAAGTCATTAGCATCTTCTGTTAATGTTGTTTCATACTTACGAATAACTGCTTTAAGCTTATTAGCTCTATCAGCATCTACCGCTTCAACCACTGTCTTTAATTTAGCACTATGATCATTATCGATATGAACAATCAATTCTTCAAGCTTTTCAGAATATAATTCATCTTGATCATTTAATGCTTGTTCAACATGAAGCTCAACCTTATCATTGACTTTTTGTTCAAAGACGTTTTCAATTTCAGATAACACTTCATCGTTAAGTGCTCCGCCGGTTGCTTCTTTTAGAATTGTTTTAATATTACTCATGGTTAAAAATATTTATATTATTATTTATGATTTGCTGCTTAATTTTCTGATCAATTACCTCAGATAAATTATTACTTGCATTCTGGTAATCTTTGTTCATGACATTACCGATAAATTTCCTAATATCTGTCTTTACATCTAACATATTAATTATTTATAACGTTCTTAGGAATTTAATAATGTTTTCTTTAAGAAATGCATCTTTATTTTTTAAAGGCATTGTTGATATGTTTTTCTCAAAAATATCATAAGCTTCTTCGAACTGACCATATGCATTAACAACGTATTGCTTACTCTCTAAAATGCCATTTACAAAAGCTTTCGGAAACGATGGATCAGCTACACAATCAATAGCTACTAATTTAAAGTCTTGAACACGGCTAACACCATCTTGGCCTGATTCTGGTATTAACTGACCTAAAGCTCTAGAGCTCATACCGACTCTTACACCATCATTAATAAGTGACCTGACAATTAAACCTGTTGGTGTAGAAAGAACTTTACTCTTACCGTAAAATACATTACCATCTTGCGTCATTTCTGTAACTAAGTGGCATGCTCTTTCTAGATCAACATCAGCTGTAGTTGGGTGATTTAACTCACCCATTGCTCTACCGGTATTTACCATCGTATCTTCGTACCGTTTAATTTCTGTTTGCATTTCGTTAAGAGAATAAATTCTTTTATTCCTATTAACATCTTCCGCCATCATATATGGACCTTTAATAAAGAAATTTTGAGAGCCTTTTGAATTACCTTCTTCGACGATATATTCAAATTCTTCTTTCGGTGCAGGTGATTCAACTATAAGATTTAAACTCATGTAATATTATTTATACTAGTAGGAACTATTTACTACTATTTTTTATTTTATACCTAATTCTTTTTCAGTTAAAATTAAAAATTCATAACCTTTTTTATCTGCCCATTTTTTAGCTGCTACCCATTTAGCTTGATTGACAACCCAAGTCTTTTGTTCATATAATATAGTCGTCCTTCTTTTACCTTTGGTGTTGCATGGTTTTTCGACTTGTTTACTTGGCTTTATTTCTATTAAAAATTTCTTTTTATTATTTTTATTATCCAGGAAAACTATAAAATTATCGACAAAATAACGGTGCACCTTATTATCTATAGGACTTAAATACGGTATTACAATATTTTCACTACCCCAAGCTAATACATTTTCATTTAAATCTGCCCATCTAAAAAACTTTAATTCCCAACTCGACCTATATACAGGGTCTCCTTTACCTATGTATTTTTTATTGTTATTAGGTTTGAATATACCTTGTCTATACCTTTTATCCTTTTTCATACTATAAATATAATTATGATATTTGAAGAAAAGATAATAACTAATTCAAGCATTAGACAAAAAAATCTAATGAGACCAGCTAAAGTGGCGTATGAAAATCCTGATACCGGTGTTACTATAAACAAAAAAGGTGCATATTATCTCATTAAAGATACTGCAGATGTAACAGTTAAATATCTAGCTCATCTATGTTATGCATCTTATGATAATCCAATAACAAGTTTAAAAGGTTTATTTACTCAAAGTGAGATAATTGATTTTGTTGGTAGAAGTAAAGAACAAGAACATACAAAACAACTTTTAGAAAATATATTAACAGATGCAGGTAGTATAAATCAAGTATCATATGATACACCTGTAGTAGATAATAGTACTGATGCAGTTGATCTATCAGTAACTGATGAAGAGGATGTATACGGTGATTATGAATCTGAACCGGAAGCAGATATACAAATAACTACAGTTAAAGAAGTTTTAAGTATAAACGATGCAAGTGGTATTATTCAAAAGCTAATTGAAATATTTCAAGCTACCGATTAACCAACAAAGAACATAGCAGGGTCTGCATCTCCTTGACCTGGTGCAGCCCCTGTAAGTAGTTGCTCTTCTAATGCTTGCTTTTCAGCTAAACCCTGTGTCATCAAATCTGTAGCGTTTACACTACCCCCGCCAAAAAGAGATACACTACCATATTTACCTCTTATATTAGCAACTACCATCTTTGTAAGAGCTAATGTATATTGATATACCCATAATTCTTTAATAATATCTCTAATAGGTCTTTCTACGTAGCATGCAATGACACCGTAAAATCTTATATCACTATTACCAGCATTAGGTTGAGGGTACATTCTCATAATTTGTGTTCTTTCATCAAATGTATATGATCGTCTGGTAGCTAATAATTTTTCTCTCGTTTCCATCCAATCTTTCATAGCATACCAACTAACCAAATCAAAGCCGTAATTACCCATTGCATAACTAAAATAAGTTTGTTGAGCCATCGTTTGTTCAATAGTAAACAATGTATTAATACCAGTAGATGAACCTTCTTCAAAGTCTGTCATAGCCACAACTTTTCTATAATCCATTACATCGTAATCGAAACTATTGATAAATTGACCATTATTACCGTTATCAGAACCTTCAACGGTAAATTTATCTTGAACTTTTGTTTTAAAAATTGAGCTAATTGTCGGAACTTCGGTGATAATATTAGTATAAAAATCAGGTGTAAAAATATCATATGCATCTATACCACTTAATAAAGCTGAAGATAAAGAAGATATACCTGTAAATAATGAACCAGGTGCACCACTAGTAGAAATGTAAACTGTATTATCTTCTACTAGTTTTGTAAAATCTGGATTTCTAGTTCTTAAATCTTTTTGCTCTTTAAATGTATCACTATTCTGCAGAGTAAATAACTCATCTAATCTTATACCATAATTTCTCTTATACATTGCACTATCAAATATAAGATACTCTTTTGTGTATCCAGCAAATTTTGTAAAATATTCGCATGCGATACTTATATTTTCATAAAGCTGGTCTTTATGTACTTCAACATTGATAAATGGATACCCGAGAGTACGTAATACTCTATCACCTAATCTACTAAAACTGTCAATTCTATTATTAAGATTGGTACTTTGGAACCCTGATATTGGAGATATTTCGCAATTAGCCATCAACAATATTTAATATATCTTTGTTAGATTCAATTAATTAAATAAATAATAATATGTCAGCACCTAATTACAACGCAACAGTCGTACCTTCAGTAACCGGAGCAATGTCCACTGAGTATTTTGAAGACTTTTTAAATACTACTATGAATCCAACATCAGGTGAATTGATTACTATATTAGATCACGGTAGTTTAGTATTAGTCTGGAAAGATTAATTAGCTAATTAAGCAACAGGTTCTTCGATTGGTTCTTCAATCGGTTCTTCGATTGGTTCAGCACCAACATCAGCTTCACCTCCACCGAATTCAGGAGGCATGCCACCTACTTCACCACCACCAGCTACATCACCTCCCGGTGCAGCTGCTTGCTCTAAATCATCTCTCCAATTAGGTCCACCGTTAGTTATTTGAGCTAATTCCCACTCTAACTCTTTATCTTTACGTAAGAACTCTCTGTTAGCTTTAATTTCTACATCAGACCAGCCAAGATATTTCTTTTGACCGTACGTAGCTGAAATATATTCATTAGTAGCTAATGAATTAAAGTTAGCAGCTTTAAGTTCTAACTTCTGACTTTCTCTCATTTCATAGAAATTAGTCGGTACATTAAATTCCAAGTGTATATTTTGAGCTTTAAGATCGTACTTAGTGAACATATCTTTTAATTTAAGATGTGTTAAAAAGCCATTTTTTATACCTTGTGCAAAATGTTGTTGTAAACGTATAATAAACTTAGCAAATTTAAGCTCTTCTCTTAATATCTGATCACCATCACTAAACGTTGAATCTGGGTTTAATCTATTTGTTGGTACTTTTAAAGCTTTATATAGTTTATTAACAAAATACATTAAATCTGCTAACTCACCAAGATTAGCTCCACCAGGTAATTGAGTAACTGATGTACCTTCAGAGCCTGCTCTTTTAGCAAACCAGAATGAATCGAGCATACTTTGCGGGTTAAACTTTTGAACTTGACCAGACTGACTGCTATCAAAAGTCTTCTTACTCCAATACTCTTGGATTAACTTTCTCAAATATGCTTCAGCTTTTGGCGGTGCCATGTTACCGACATCAACATTAAATACGAGACGTTCTGGTGCTCTTACTAGTCGATATATAACAATAGAATCTTCAACAAGTGATAATTGTCTATATGCACGACGGGCATTCTCAATATACGGTAATCTAAATGTCTTATCTTGATTCCATATACCGGAATTGATATAAGATATTTGATTATCATCCATTGGTATAAAATCAAATTTATCAATCTTACCAGGTTTAGTTGGATCAAAAATAGGCTTACGTAATATGTAACCTTTAATGATCATATTTTGAATATTATCATATATAGGGTCAATTAAATCTGACGGTAAATGTACAACACCAAGAATACCATCTTCAGTATGCTGCTTATGTATAATATGTTCAAAATAAACTTCAGCTTCAACTAACAATTGTCTAAAATATTCAAAACCTTTTCTTTCTAATTGAAAATATTCTATATATTTTTCAAATTCATCTGTTAAATTTCTCTCAATGTCACTCGGAAGTTCAGTATTTCTTAATATTAATTTTATAATATTACCTTGAGCATCTTTATTAATACATTCATCACATATTTGATCTAATGCATCTGAAATTTCAGCAAATGATGCCATTATTCTATAATCCTGTAAACGGCCTCCTTTATTTTCTTCTACATTAGCATATACTAAATTACCATAATTACCATCAACACTTATCTGACCTGTACCTGTATTATTATATTCATTATTAAAAAATATACTATTTTTAGCTAAAGCTTCAGTTCTTTTCATACCGACATCTTCAAATGATTGGTATTTTGGATTTAAGTCATTAAGAACTTTATTAAAATCAACCGTCTGGTATGGTAATTTATTTAGAATGTTTTTGAAGAAACCGGATTGTTGCCCGTTATTTTGTTGATCTGCCATTGTAATTATTTATGATTTATTCTACAATAATAAAGGTAGAATTGGTGCTTAAAGATTGAGAGTGTAAAGTTGCGTCACTAAATGAATATCCAGCTATGTTATAAGGTATAAATCTAATAGAACCTGAATTAATATTAGGTGTTTCAACCATTATTATATTATCATTTAAAACAGTATAGTTAACTAACTGACCTGATATAGCTGGTTGACGAGTAAACCCGTCTATAGATGTTAGGTTAGTATAAAATGAACTGTTATTCGTACTGACTAACATATTTGTAACATCATTAAATCTATTACCATTCAATATTACATTACCTGTAATATCTGAAGTTAGAGTTATATCATCAAATAACTGAACACCATTATAAAATATATCTGTTATCGTTGGTGTACCTGAAATATATATACTTTGTGTATCTGAAATTAACCCAGTTGAAGTTGGGAATGTATATGAATTACCTGATAGAGCTTCAAAATTATCATAATTTTCTAATTTATTTTCTAAATTAGTATTTTGATCTATATAAAATATATTACCAGCAGGACCTGTAGTATCTTTAAATAGCCAGCCTTTTATAGTAAAATTTGTATCAGCAGTTACTCTAGCTTTTTTCGATGATGTTAGCTCTGTTGGGTAAGACATTGAAATATTACCATCCCATAATATTTCACTTCTAATTTCTTGCTCGTTAGTTAAGTCAAAATCAGTAGGTACCTTCCAACTTACTATAACATACGGGTTACAAAATGGTACAAAGTTACTAATAATTTGATCCATATCGGTTTGATATCTACTCAGAACAGATACCTTTAAAGATATATTAACTGGTATAGGAGATTTTATATGAGTTGAAGTCTTTTCTTCCCCAACTGTACCTTGATAGTAAAACCCATCTAACTTATTAAACACACGAGTTTCGTCTCTATTTATACCAGTAATATTAACTGCAATTGCTGGTAGTGTTATTGTTTTATTTTCGTTAATGATATCATACATCACTCTCTCTTTAGGAGCGTATATATATCTTACATTTATCTTATCCTGTTCTTGCCTATCTTTATTGTATCTGCTTATTACTACATCATCAAACGCAGCAATAAACTGCGTTACCATATCTTTAATTTCGAAGTAAAAAGGTTTTGCTCTCACTTAATTATTTATCCCAAGGAAACACTAACCAATCAGAAGTATTGATTATTTCTCCAGAAATAGTATTTTCGTTAAATTCTGTATCATGTTTTGTCGTTAAACTGCAGTACAGTAATTCACCTATATCTGGGTATTCAGTTTTAATTAACGAATTAACAGCTTCAAAAGTTTTACCACTATCATTGATATCATCTACTACTAATACATTACCCGAGATACTATTCGGTTTTTGATATACTAAAGTTTCGAGATATTTACCATCATCATGTCGTGTGTTAATACCTAAGTTTTGTAAGTTTTTTATGTCAAGCTTATAACTCAATATAGCTCCAGGTATCAAACCACCTCTACCTAGAGCAATAATTGTATCATATTTGATACCACTTTTAATAATAGTCTCTGAAACTACATTACTAAGAAATTCTATATCGCTCCACGTAACTTTTATTTTGTCTACCATACACTATTATAGCGTATGTCTGTTGAAAGTCAATAATTATTTCTACGACTGTAAGTGTCAGCAAATAACTTTAATATGTCTGCTTTATTACCTACATCTAAATTACCATCAGCAATAGATTGTGAAATTTCATTCGATCTACGTTCAATTAATTGCTTCAATTGCTGAATTGTCATTACACCGTAACCTTTAACTTCAATCGTATCCTCATCACCTTCAATTTCTTCATCTGAAATACCACCGAAGCTAGGCATAGCACCTGCGTTAGTTTTAAGTGAAGTGTTTAAACCAGAAAATTGATTATAGTTACCTTTACCAACTTGTGGTCTATACTTGTTACCTTTACTCTGTTGCTGATCATAAGCAATACCTGATTGGTTTAAACTTTCATAGATCATTTCATTGTCAGTTTTATTATGCATATTAAATCTTCCCCGTATCTATTAAACCTGCAATCACATCAAATGCTTCATTATCATCTCTAGGAAGCTTCACACCAATATTTTGTAAGTCTACACTACTTATCTTCTTACCATCAGGAGTAAAGATGGTATAAAAATTATGCGAATAATCTTCTTCATATTCTGTCGTATAAGAGATTGTATAACCTTTATACTCTTGTTCTGCATCTGCATGCGAGTCTTTATAATCTTCATTATACTCGCTGATAAGGCTTTTATACAATTCTTTGAATGACTTCATAATATTATTTATATAAATTCGTTAAATCTCTCAACAATCTTTTCCCACTCCGTACACTCTAACTCATATACGTTCTTAAGATAGTTAGCATTACGTTCCTCTACATCCTTCTCTGTGTAGGTAATCTTTTTCTCAGCCACTCGCTGTAACTGAGCCTGGATCCAATGCCTATACTCGTGCACCAGACTCTGAAGGAAGTATATACGTCTTTGCTTCTTAGAGGAACACTCACTACACTGTAACGCTATCTCTATCTCATCTTCGTTCCAAAAGTACTGAGAGCCAGCACCAGCTATACCCTTTACTTTAATCTCATGCACCCACCACTTCCTCGTCTTAACTAAATTGTTAGTATGGAACATAAGAAAGTTCTCAAGCTTACGCTTATCAATACCGTAGTACTTGAAACGTTCCCGTATCTTCTTATCACATTTTAGCTTTATAACGATCATCTTACCTCTATATTATATCACTGTTCCTAATATAGAGGTGTTCCTGACCTAGTACCGGCCGTGTAAGTCACCTGCACTGTTAGCGCGCTCTCGAGCATGCTTAATTGCGTTATGAGATATTTCCTTTATTAGTTCCAATTGCTCTACAGATAGGTCAATGTTCCTGTCAATTGCTGCTTTACAAACAATCTTATTTAAATCCTGTAATACTCCAGTATAATATTTAGCTGCGTATTTAGTTGCACTTAATTCGTCCATATATCTATTTAATATCGGAACACTATAGTTCCATCTTTTATTAAGTTCCCCCCACAAAGCGCAACGCGCAGAGTTCCCGCTCAAAGCGCAGCTCTCATATATACGGAACACCTCCTTTTCGGAACACTATTAATACGGAACTAGGAACATTCTTAACTCTATATGTTCCAAATATTAGAAGTTCCTATGGTTCGGTACGTTCCAAGCTTCCCCATAGAGGGTGTTATATGGAACGTTCCGAACGGTAGAGCATTGGGAGATGCAGGGTATTGCTATGTATACTACGTCTGCTACCTCTGCAAGGTGGGGTTCGGAAAGGCTCGGTATATTCGGAACTAGTTCGGAAAGGCTCGGAGATTTAGATAGTCGCCGGGGTATATATAGAGAAGGGAGACGCGATCAAAAAATTTTGTATTGGCATGGGTGAGCACCGGTTCGGATACCCCGCTCTATATATAGAATTCTCCCACGGTTACCGCTCTGAGCGGGGGCTCTCTGCTAGCAAGGGTGTACCTCTCAGAGTACCCCTTACTGGAGAGGTAAAAAGAGGCCTAGCTCTTGCGAACTAGACCTCATACAACACAACAATTAAAGTGATTACCATTCAACCTCTTCAGGATGCTCATATTCCCAATCTTCGATCTCTCTACTCAAGCGGTTCATTTCACGCTCGTAATGATATGCTGCACTATTATCACCCTCTGCGAGCGCTTCTTCGTAATTGTTATGAGCGGCCATGTATTGTTTACTTAGTGGTATGATATCTTTCACACTCGAACTCTTTTGAGATTGTGAAGTAGATGTTTTACTGTTAGCCATATATGCTTCGAAAATTAAATCTCGATCTGTTTTCATATTACTATTTATAATTATACTACTATTATTTCGATGTTATAATTATTTTAAAATGTTAGGCAGTTTAAACTCTTGCCTAGGAAACAACACAACCTCTATCGGCGACTTAGCTCTGGCCCGCAGCTTACAATTCGATCCTTATTAGCTTCCTGCCAAGCATCCTGCTGAATGCTCTTAGCTCTCTCGCCTGCTAGCTCTAGCATCTTGACATAAGTCTCTTCATGCGAGCTATAAAGCTTATCAGTAATGATGCTAGCAAATGCCTGCGCTCCCATTACCTTGCTAGCATATACAATTGTCTCAATCGCATTGCATACCTCACCAATCGATACTTCCTTCGACTTTGCTTCTGTCTGGTTAGGTACTTCGTTTACTTCTACTCCGTTAATTTTTGTAGTAATGCTCATAATTTTTATTTGTTGTATTTTTGTTGTTAGTTATATCTCTCTTACCTCTATATTATATCACTGTTCCAGCTAGAGGATTTGCATTCTTATCTGCTAATGCTTCTTCAACGATCTTACTCGCTAGATTCCATGCCATAAAGGCTGCTGTCTGAGCTACGATACTCTCACCTGGTGCTGTATAGCTTGCGAGGATGTCTTGAAGCTCTTTGATATTCTCTGGTGTATGGAAGAGGCCTACTGGTGTGATTGGGTTTTGCATATGTTGTGTTTGGTTATTGGTTATTGTTTACTCTATTATTATATCTAAGTTCCTAATACTCGTCACTTAAGTGATCGAAGTGGTTATGTGCATCTCTGTACCCCTCTTCTGCTTCAGGGTGAGCGCTCTTCGCTTGCTCAGCTGTCTCGTACATGCCTAAGAAGCGTTTCATGGTCTGGCCTTCAAGCACTGACCCTTGAGGCCATTCGCCGAATTCGTAAACGCTGAAGGTACCGTATTGATTCTGTTCGATTGTCTGCTCTGTTGTATTTGTCATACCAATATTATATCAGAGTTCCTACTTACCAGTCGTGGCGTTGCGAAGGAAGCTCTGGGTTGATCCATTTGTCGGCTGCTTCCTGCATTCGAATAGCCATGTACTTAACTATATCTTCGGGCTCAAATGGCTCCTCGTCTAAGAGATCTTTCATCATTGCTGCAAATGCATTCAATACATCGTCCTGCAGTTTGAGATGTACCAGAGAATTGATTCGGTTATATGTGTTGTCGTGTTGTTTCATAGTAATATTATATCGTGGTTCCTATTTCGAGAAATCGATTATCTTATCTTGATACCAAATAGCGTATTCGTCTGCTCCTGCGACGAACTTGCTTGCTTCTTTGAAGCCGTCCCAATCGTTTGCAAAGTCGCGAACCTCCTCGAGCTTCTCTCCTTGAGGGCTGAATCGGACTGTCGTGGCTACGTATACATCTGTTGTGTTTGTTGTGTCTGTCATACTACTATTATATCAGGGTTCCTATTTATCGAGCATGGTCTCTAGACGGTCATTCATATCAGTAAGGAACGCCAGACGGTGAATTGTTCGGTCGGAACTAATATCATCCGATAGCACTTCATATAGTTCCTTAATATTTTCCTCTAGAAACTCTACGGTGTAGTGTAAGTGAACGGAACGTTCCTCTTCAGTTAGATCTTTGATACTTCTGATTGTGTGTGGGTTTCGCATGTTCTTATTATAGAAGGGTTCCTCTATACTGATTCCAACGTACCGCCAAAGTGCGCTACTTGTAAATGCGCATTGATCATCTTAACGATATCGGCATCGTAGATCGAGAACGTATGTTCCTTCTCCTGTACATCGTTTTTGAAGTTCTTTACCACTACCTCCTCT
>Ga0228645_1000005_pt1 | contig 52468 bp, 57 predicted proteins | sample 57DmetaG_FD_190072 | JGI IMG/M metagenome (GOLD analysis project Ga0228645, IMG submission 190072) | Seawater microbial communities from Monterey Bay, California, United States - 57D | ecosystem: Environmental > Aquatic > Marine > Coastal | place: USA: California | collected 2016-11-06 | reverse complement strand
ACTCATATATAAAAGTCTTACTGATGAAAGGTATCTAGCTCAAATTATTGATCATGTACAACCTGAATATTTTAACGATAAAAATATTAAAAAAATATTTACGTTAATTAAAACCTTTTATGTAAAGAGACAAACATTACCATCTATAACTGAACTTAAATCATACTTAATAAATGATGATTTAAAGCATAGTTTTGCTAACGTAGTTAAGAATTTTAAGGATATTGATAGAGATTTTAATAATGATGAACTAGTACATAATACAGAAAGATTTTTAAAAGAAAGAGCAATTTATAATACTATGTTGGCTGTAGCAGAAGATATATCTTCTGGTAAAGTTGATACAAGTTATATTTTAGACTCATTTGAAAAGAGTTGTAATGTTGATCTAAAGAGTGAAATAGGTCTAGACTTGTATGAAGATATTGATATACTAGTTGATGAGATTAATACCGACCAACCTACAATACCATCAAAGTGGAAATGGTTAGATGATAAGTTGGATGGTGGTTTCTTAGAAAATGGTAGAGCGATATACGTTTTTGCTGGTGAAACGAATGTTGGTAAGTCTATTTTTCTAGGTAACATTGCATGCAATATTGCAAGTCAAGGTAAAACTGTTTTACTTATATCTTTAGAGATGTCAGAAATGATGTATGCTAAAAGATTATCTTCAAGTATAACAAATATACCGATGCGAGAAATGAGAAACGATTCTAATACGTTAAAGCATCGTATACAGCAGCATAGTGTTAATAATCCGAATGATAAAATTATTATTAAAGAGTACCCGCCTAGTACTATAACATCGCAGCAAATTCAAGGATTTGTACGTGAATTACATAATAAAGGTATTAAGCCAGATACAATTGTATTAGATTATTTAAATCTGTTAAAGAGTGATATTGGTAATAATTCATATGAAAGAATAAAATATGTTACTGAAGAGATTAGAGCTTTAAGCTATGTGTTTAATTGTCCTATAATTTCAGCTACTCAATTAAATCGATCTGGTTATGATGAGGAGAATCCTGGATTAGATACTATATCTGAATCGATTGGAATGGCAGCAACTGCTGACTGTATTATAAGCGTATTTCAAAACGATGAAGATAAAGAACTTGGCATTGTTCGTTTGGGTATGATGAAGAATCGTTTTGGACCTAATTACGGGGTACAAGCCATGCGAATAGATTATAATACATTAACGTTAAGTGAAGATGAAACTATTCAGGATTGCGGTGATACAGATCTTGGTGGTATATCAAATGCTTTAGGAATGTTGAGTAATTAAAAGTGGGAACTAAATAAAGTAAATGCCTAAAATACACGTATTTACTGACGCTGACTTAGACGGAGCTGGCTCTTTTTTAGCTTTAAAACTAGCATATAAAAATGCTGATATATCTTATAGTGTAACCACAGAAAAGAATTTTAGAGAAAATATACTAAATTGGCAACTTAAAGATAGCTTTAAGAATTACGATACAGTTTTTATATGTGATTTAAATATAAAAAATGATATAGCTTTAATTGATAGAGATAACGTAGTTGTATTTGACCATCATGCAGAACATGTAAACCATTTAGATGAATATGTAAGAGCAAAAGCTATTGTAAAAGAGTATCCATCGTGTACATTATTAATGTATCATTCTCTGAAGTTAAAGGAAAAGATAACAGATCATCAAAAGCTTTTAATTAATTTTATTTCTGATTACGATAGCTATGTATTAAAATTTCCACAAAGTCGATCACTTAATCAAATCTTTTGGAACTATACTGGTGATCGTGTACAGAAATTTTTAATAGATTTCGAAAACGGTTTTTATGGTTTTAATCAATACCAAAAAAATGCATTAAAAATTGTTGAAAAAAATATTGAAAACTATTTTAAAACTCAAGCATTATATAAAGGTAACTTAAAAATATCCGGTAAAGATTATAATGTAATGGGAGGTTTCTTTTCTTTCAGTCCTAATGAAATTGCAGAAAGAGCTTTACATGAAAATAATGCCGATGTTATTTTATTAATAAATTTAAAGTCTAAAACAGTTTGTTATAGAAAATCTAAAACATGTGATTTAGATGTTGGTAAATTAGCTGAAAAGTTAGCAGGTGGTGGTGGTCATGAAGCCGCTGCTGGATCTTTGTTAAATGATACTATAATTAATATTACCAAACTACTACAACCAATATGTTAGAACCACCACCATATCATTCTATTGAAAATCAAGAGTTTTTACATTCATTTTATTCTTTCTGTACTTTCGTTGCTTTAATAAACGGTAAAAAATTAAACTACGCTACTGTTTTCCTTAAACTACTAGAAAGTGAATCTTTATTAAATTTATTTAAATTGTATATAAATGAAGATAACAATTTTAGTGCTCTTCAAAAATTTATTCAAACAGAACCTTCAATTACAAAAAGTAAGTATATAACAAAATTTCTTAATAAATTTGATAAAAATGCATTTCAGCAAAGATCTTTATTATAAAGTTAACATTATAGTATGACAGAATTCGAAAAAATAATATACAATACATTTTTAGAGACTAGTAAAAAGGTAAATAACAAACCGGTAAGATATAGAAAAGATTTTACTAAATTTGAAGCAAGTGAAAACTATATTTATATCAATAAATTATCTGCATTCTTTACTAAATTTAAACATATAAATGTAAAAGATTTTTTTGAAGCTCCTTATTTTGTATATGATGAAAATTATTTCGATTTAAAATTTTATTGCTCCCATAAAGCAATAAAGACTTATACAGCATATAATGATAATTATATTTTAAATAATCCAGATGACCCTAATACTTTATTAAAATTAAAAGAGTCTATTAGTTTTATATACGATTTCTGTAAAAGTAAAAATATTAAACCTCAACAATACATTAACCATATTGAAGGTAATTATAATAGCTTCTTTAAGCATATAAAAGAAAGAAGTATTAACTTTTACATCATATTTAGTTTCCCTGGTATTGACCAAATTTTAAATAATTATGATAATGAGATAAAGGGTATGTTCAGTTCTAACTTTTCTAAAATTAACTATTTACGAACAAAATTTTACGCTAGCGGTAAAGCAAAAAAAATAATTAATAAATTTAAAGAATACGTTGAAACTCGATAGTTGTATAGTATAATATTGTTATGAGTATAACAAGTTCAATGTTCGATAGTATTAAGTCTGCTCTAGCGACAGACAATGAAAGCAATAAAAGTGGGTATGCTGATATCCTTAAAACTCCGGTAGGTAATACATTTACTGTAAGACTTCTACCAGATGGTAAGAATCCTCAAAATACATTTTTTCATTATTTCCAGCATGGTTGGAATAGCTTTGCAACTGGTCAGTATACCAGTGCATTGTCATTGCAGACGTTTGGTGAAAGAGACCCGATTGCTGAAGAAAGGTATAAGATTCTACGAACTGGTTCTGAAGAAGAAAAAGAAAAGGCGAAGGCAATTATGCGTTCTGAGAAATGGTTAGTTAATGTGTATGTCGTTAACGACCCGGTTAACCCAGAAAATAACGGTAAGGTAAAGATTCTTCGTTATGGTAAGCAAATTCATAATATTATTATGGATGCGATCGAAGGTGAAGATGCAGCTGATTTAGGTCCACGTATTTTTGATCTAGGACCTAATGGTACTAATTTTAGAGTTAAAGTTGAGAAGCAAGGTGATTACCCGACTTATGTATCGTCTAAGTTTGCAATGCCATCAGCAATTGACGGTGTTAATGATAATAATATGCAAAGTATCTATGATGGTACAATTGATTTACCATCAGTATTTACTGCTAAGAGTCCAGAAGATCTTAAAGTTATGTTAGATGATCATTTTTATTGTAATGAAGGTGGATCAACTAATACTACTAGTGATGTGAATAATGTACCTGAGAGCTATAATTCATCTACCCCAGTTGTACAGACATCAGTCCCAGAACCAGTATCAGCTCCATCTTCAGGTAATCAAACAAAGGAAAATGAAGATGAAGTTCTTAAGGAATTACTTGCTGGTATTGATCTATAATGAGTGATCAACCTCCAGAATCATTTGAAAGACAATTATCGTCACAAGAAGAACGAGATGTGTTACTCAATTTTATGGGTAACACATACGGTGAAATTAAAAAACTTGATGGTAACATTGTAGGTGCGTCTTCAACTCTTCAAGCTACAAAAAGTGAAGAAGTTAAAAGACACATTGAAAAGGTATTTAATGAACCTCATTCTCAAGTTCAGCAACCTCAAGTTCAGCAAGCACCAGTCCATCAACCTCAAGTTCAGCAAGCACCAGTCCATCAACCTCAAGTTGAACTAGTTCAGCAACCAGATATAGATCAAAATCAATTATCATTTAATTTTGACGTAAATGAGAAAGAGGAATTATTTGAATTAGTTAATAAAATGTTAACTAGGTTGGATAAATTAAATCGTAAAGTTGATATATTAACTGATTTAGCCCATCAACCTCGTTTAGTAAAAAAAAAATCAATCAATCGAAAAAAAGCAGTTAAAGCAACTAAGGAACTATAATATAATACAGAGTATATATGATTTTATTAAAAATAAAAAATAAAAAAGACTTTATCAATAGTTTTTTAGGTTCTATATCAAACTTAAATGATATGGGTATATTAACAGTTACTGCTGATTCATTAACGTGTATATTAGCATCAGCTGATGCAACTATTGTTTGTAAATCTACAATTAATGTAGAATGTGATATGCCGCAGGATTCAATTACTTTAAATATACCTGATATTAAACGATTAGTTAGAGTTTTAGATATATTACCAGATCAATCGATTGAATTAAAAATTGAATCTAATAATATTTCATATAATAAAGGTGGTTATAAATTTAAATACCATCTACTTGATGATGGTATTATTAAACAACCTAATCTTAATATGGAAAAGGTTGGTAAGCTTAATTTTGATACTACCTTTAAAGTTAAAGAGCAAAATCTTAGTACTTTATTTAAAGGCAGTTCATTTACTAGTGAAACTCATAAATTATATATATTTCAAGAAGAGCAAGATAAAATTATTGGTGAGCTAGGAGATAAAAATAGACATAATACAGATAATTTTGTTTGCGAGTTATCAAATGAAACTGAAGGTAGTATGATAACCAAACCGTTACCATTAAACTTTGAATCATTTAGATTGATTAACTTTAATGGTTGTAGGGAAATGATTTTTAACGTAAATCAGGAGATGGGAGTATTGACTTGTTCTTTTAATAAAGGGGATACATCATTGATTTATATAATTTCAGCTCTAATTAATTAATATGCAACATACGAATTGGTCAGAACATAAAGTTAAAAATAAAATTAAAACTGCAGGTTATTTTATAAAGCGATTAAAAGATAATGGTTTTGTAGTTTTAAAAATGTTTAATGCATATAGTCAAGTTGATCCCCGTAGGTGGTCAGTTTTGATTGATCCAGGTTATCATTCAGTATACGTTACTTGTTTTACAAATAAAGATGAAAAAAACGAAGTATTATTTGAATTTGATGATGGTGGTAATAGATTCAAAAAAGGGTTTTATTTAAAGACCGATAGCATTGAAGTAGTTGTTAATCTTTTAATTGAAAAAGGTGTAAATAACGACCCATCAAAAAATCCATTCAGTAAGACTAAATAAGTATATGGGAGACGAAACTCCAAAAAAGAGAGGTAGACCTAAAAAGGTAAAAATTGAGTCTGTGTCTCTCTCTGCAGTAGATACATCTAATAATGATATACAAAATGTTATTAGAGATGCTTTACGTACAATTATAATCGAGAATAGTGAAATTAAAAAGGATGAAGAAACTATCGAAGCGATGACCTCGACTTGCTCGGAGTTTATGAAGAGTTTTATTATTATGGGATATGATCTCAATGATAATGCAATTGCTCCGATATTTTACGCAAAGTCAGACATGGAAGCAGATGCTTTATCTCATTATATGCAGCAGTATTTTATGTCTTCGATGAAACAACAGCATTGATTTTCATATATTGTATGTTATAATATATGTATGAAATTATTAGTATTAGGTAAAGGCTTTATATCTGAATATCTCGTTAAATATCTTAACGGATCTGAGCATTCAGTTGATTGTTACTCTAAAGAAGAGTTAGATTATTCAGATGATATAGTCTTATATAATAAGATTGTAGATCAAGCAGATTTTGGTGAAGCTTTCGGTAACGGTTATGATGTTATTATTAATACTGCAGGGTTTACAGGAAGCCCTAATGTAGATGAATGCGAGTCAAGAAAAGCTGAATGTTTTGACTTAAATGTTAAGTTACCAAAAACGATTGAAAGTGTATGTAAAGCAACAGGTGTTAAGTTTATAAATGTAAGTTCTGGTTGTATATATACCGGATATGATAAAGACTATACAGAAGAGGATGAACCGAATTTTGGTATGTATAACAGCGAGTCAAGCTTTTATAGTAAGACAAAGCATGCATGTGAGTTAACTCTAGATAATGATTTTACGAATACCATTCGTATTAGAATGCCGGTTACTAGTAAAGATGACCATAAAAATTTACTTACTAAATTAAACAAATACGATAATATTATTGACTTCAGGAATAGTAAAACTGATGTAGTTAAATTATGTCAGTTTATTGAAGTAGTAGTAGAGAATTTTAAGCCAGGTATATATAATGCAGTACATAATAAGACTCTTACAACGAGAGAGGTTACAGAGATTATGGCAGAGTACGGTTTACAGAATGATAATTGGGAGTTTATACCATATGAAGATTTAGATATTCAAGCAAATAGAAGTAATTGCGTATTAGATAATAGTAAAGCAAAGAGGGACTTTGATTTTGATTTCGGAGATGAAGAATATTATATTCGTCTTAATTGCGCGGTATTACAACAAAAATAATATGGCAAGAAAAGGTATAATTTTAGCTGGCGGTAATGGTACGCGTTTATTCCCATTAACTCACAGTATCTCAAAACAAGTATTACCGGTATACGATAAACCGCTACTACTGTACCCGATACAAACGGTATTGGATGCTGGTGTAGATGAAATTATATTTATTATCAAACCCGATCAGTATTATAATTTTCAGGGGTTAATTAGTAAGCTTAAATTACCAGTTAAATCTAGGATTATAATGCAGGTAGAACCTGATGGTTTAGCGCAAGCATTTATTTTAGCAGAAGAATATATTGAGGGTCATTCAGTTGTATTAGCTTTAGGGGATAATATCTTTTACAGTGATACATTAAATGAGGATCTTGCAAATATCTTACCTAATGAGAATATTATATTTGGATATGAAGTTAATAACCCGAATGCATACGGAGTTGCTGCTTTTGATGATGATGGTGTGTTAATTGATGTTGTTGAAAAACCAGTTAACGCTCCCAGTAATTACGCTATACCAGGTTTATACTTCTTTGATGATACAGTTATTGAGAAAGCAAAGAATTGTAAGAGAAGTAATCGCGGTGAATACGAAATCGTCGATGTAATTAAACAGTATATAGCAGAGAAAACTATTAGCATTTATAAATTAGATAAAGGGGCTGCGTGGTTTGATTGCGGTACTATTGACGATTTACTAGATGCTGGTAATTTTGTAAAAGCTATACAAACGAGAACAAATAATAAAATTGGGTATTCAAATAAGAAATGATGAAAATTGACATTAAAAATATTTTAGTAACAGGAGGTTATGGATTTATCGGAGGTAATTTTATCCGGTTTATTAAAGATAACTTCCCTCAGCATCGAATTGTATGTTTAGATAAAAATGGATACGCTTCTAATAAAAAATATGTAGAGGGGTTATGCGATAAAGAATATAAATTTGATTTAGTATGTAACAAGAAGCTAAATATGCTATTTGAGACAGAAGATAAATTTGACTATATATTCCACTTCGCAGCAGAGTCTCATGTAGATAATAGTATTAAAGATCCCTCTATTTTTATACAGTCAAACGTTGTAGGTACGCAAAATTTACTTGAATGTTTCCGTAAAGCAAAATATGGTAAAATGGTACATATTAGCACTGACGAAGTATACGGACATTTAGGGTTTAACGATCCTTCATTCTTAGAGTCGACCCCAATTAACCCTCGTTCTCCCTACGCTGCTAGTAAGGCATCAAGCGATCTCTTGTGTATGGCATATATTAATACCTTCGATTGTAATATTAGTATTACTAGATGCTGTAATAATTATGGACCTAATCAGCATAGTGAGAAATTTATACCGACTATTATAAAATCTCTTAGTAAAAATAAGAAAGTACCAATTTACGGAGAAGGGCTTAATATACGCGAGTGGGTACATGTACATGATCATAATTTAGCTGTATGGGCAGTCGCAACGAATGGTAAACCTGAAGTATATAATATCGGTTCTGGCGTTGAATTAACTAATATTGAATTGGTTGATAAAATCTGCAAGATAATGGATAAGGATTTAGATAAAAGCGCAGTATTTGTTGAAGATCGGTTAGGTCATGATTTCCGTTATAGTATTGACTGCAGTAAAATACAAGAAGAGTTATTATATGAGCCGCTATATACAGACTTCGATGAGCAGTTAAAAGAATTAGTTAAAGAGTATGTTTAAACAAAAAATAAAACAGGGTAATATATATGCGGTTCATCATGGTGATTATGCTGGTCAAATGATTGTATATATTATGCAAGATAAAAAGGAACAACGATATAATTTTCTTGCGTTACCCGATATGAAAACATTAAAAATTAAGCAAACAGACTTTGATGAAGGTATGTCAACTGGATTGGTAAAATTCGTTGAGAAATCACCTAAACATGTTGTAAAAGTTATTGTTGCGCAGTATAAGAAAAACGAAAAACTATGAGTAAAATCTTGAGCATAGATGGAAATAATCTCGTGCATCGCGTATACTATGTAGCTAATAATATGCCGCATAAGTCTGAGTATTTACATGTATATATGTTTTTAAATAGTGTTAAAAGCTATGTTGAGATGTATAGACCTGATAAAGTATACTGTGTATGGGATGAAAAGCTAGTTTATAAGCCGAATAAGCGTCTAGAATTATTACCTGAATATAAGGGTAATAGAGATAAAGAAAAAGGTAGAGAAGTACATACTAAAAACGGTTTAATTAAAGAGTTATTACAATCAATTGGTATCCCATCTATACTTCCGCTAGAATATGAAGCAGACGATGTTATTGCTATCATAGATGATGTTATACCTCACGATAGTCATGTAGTAGTTACAGTTGATAGAGATTTATGTCAGTTAATTACTAATAAAACTGTTGTATATGATGCAATTCGTAAGTTTGAGATTAATTTAAGTAACTTTGAAGAGAAGCTAAAGTATAATAAAGAGCAGTTTGTAAGAGTTAAAGCTATAACTGGAGATAAGAGTGATAATATACCAGGTATTAAGGGGTTTGGTAAAAAGAAGATTGAGAAGTACTTTAATAATGAAGTAGACTTTACTGACGGTGAAAGAGAGATATTTGAGAGAAATCTTAAGTTAGTGACTCTTGTAAATAACGGGGATGAAGCAGAGTCTGTAAAAGCTCAACTAGATACCTGCTCATTTAAGACTGATTGGACGCTTTTTAAACAGAAAGCTGAAGAATTAAACTTTAAAAATATTATTAAAAATGATAGTATCTGGTATTCAACATTCTTTCAAACTAATAGATTATTAGAACTACTAGCTTAAATATTTTTATGAACCAAAACGAATTCGTTAATCCGCAACAAATCAGATCCCCATATACTGGAGAAACCTCCCGTCCTACATACAATACATATGATGCAGATGGTAAGACATACGAGCAAGCAGTTTTCTCCGACCCGGTAACTGGGCATATTATCAAGAAGGGTTTAGTATCAGTTAAAGATGCACAAACTGGTGAATTAATCGCTGATTATAATGGGATTATCAAGAGTGTTACAACTCAAAGTAGAGGTTAATATTAATTGATTACTGCTATTAGTATACTATAATTAGTATGTGATAGTCGTCCCAGAACAGTATACCGTACAAGTATTATACGAGAATATCTATAAGATAACGTATAATAAATATAGTCATTCATATAATGGTTGTTGTCCTATATGTAAAGAAGGATCTTCATGGGGTAAGAAGAAGAGGTTCTTTTATATCCCGAAAAAAGACTTAGCATATTGTCATAACTGCGGTTATAGTAAAAAGACGTTAGGATTCTTATTAGATGTTACTAGTAAGCCGCTTCATTTCTTAATAAATGAAATTAAAAACTTTGATGTGGTGATACAAATGCCTCGCGAAGAGGTTAAAGAGGAAAAGAAGGTAATAGATAAGAGCTTACCTGACGATTGCATTAATTTATCTGATACTAGTCAAGTAGAGTATTATAAAGATAATGCAGCAGTTATAGCAGCTTTAAACTTAATTAAAACGCGTAAATTAGATAAAGGTATTAATAAACCGAAAACGTTTTATATATCGCTAAAAGACCCGGTACATAAAAATAGACTTATCTTACCATTCTATGACGATAACGGAGATATTATATTCTACCAATCTCGAGGGTTAATGAAGAAGGATTTATTTGATAGACCGAAATATCTTAGTAAAGTAGGTGCAGAGAGAAGCTTATATGGTATGCAAAATATTAATCCCGACCTAGATTACGTTTTTATCTTTGAGGGTCCGATTGATAGCTATTTTGTAGAAAATGGTTTAGCTACTTGCGGTATTACAGAGAGAAGTGATAAGATGTTTACTGTATTGCAGAAGCAGCAAATCAATAAGCTTAATTTATATGAGAAGATTTACGTGCTAGATAATCAACGCTGTGATAAAGCTGCATTATTGAAGAGTATATCTCTAGCTGATAACAATGAAAAGGTTTTTATATGGCCGAAAGCGTTAAAAAGGTTTAAAGACTTTAACGATATATGCGTTGCTGGTAATAAAGACAAAATAAAACCTGAATTTATATTAAAAAATACTCATTCAGGTCTTAAAGCTAAATTATTATTAACTGAAATTAAGAATAGTTAATTATAGTTTACCACCCTTCATATATTACTTTATTAAAAAGGTGGTTAAATTTAAACGTCTGGATATAATCTATTAAGATGTAACCCTAAATCAGTTGCATCAATTTTATAATCATCTACATCAAGACTATTTATATCTTCGATGATATCCTGGAAGTCATTTAGTATAGGTTTTAAATCATTTTCTAATTCAGGTTTATTACGGAGAAGATCTTCAAGTCTTTCAAAAATATTACCTTCCTCAATATCGTAATCAGTATTACCAAAATCTTCATTTAAAGATGCGTATAGTTTATCAAATTTCATATATAAATAATAATACCCGTTTAAAGTTTTAAAAATCACCTTCTATAAGTGAATCATACGCTTTTACCAATTGAGGGTCATCAGCATAAGACTCTTGCTTTAATATATCAACAGCGTCGAATACCTTTTCAATTATTTGATTAATTTTGTCTTCTAATTCTGGTACTTCTTCTTTAAGTTGTTCCAGTAAATTTACAGCACTTTCGCCAGCATGATTTTCACCATCTTCTGCTTGAGGGTATGCGAAACCGTAATGCTCTTCAAATGCTTCAGCCCCGAACTGCTCGTAATATGAATCTTGTTCAGCACTAATAGCATCTTTACCTCTCATTATATTTTTTTCTCTGCTTTCGTTATCTTCATAACCTTCGTTAATAAGAGGTTTAGATACAGCGTAAGCTTCAAAGATTGAGTTTATGTCAGTTTTATTATTCATATAATTATTATTTAGTTAAATCTATATTTAGGATCGTTAGCTCCTGCTAAGTAACCTTTAAGTATTTCACTTAACGATGAAACTTCCATTGCTACTCTAGCAATCTTCTTTGTTTCAGAGTTTGAAATACTATCAAAAATCGTATCAGCTTCTGCGGAATTTAAAGATGTTTGAATACTATCTGTAGTACCGTTAAGGTAATTAGAAAATTCATCCATTCTATTAATCCACTCACTTAACTCATCAAACATCTCTCTTTGTTGAGAATTGACAGGGCTACCATCAGCTGTTTCAGGCATGTCAATATCAAAATCCCCAGCATCTGTTTCTGGATCTAAAGTTGATTGCATTGCTTCAGGATCAGTAAGTTGCTCTTCATCTTGCTCATTGAGAAACTTAATAAATTTTTTACTATATAAACTCATATTATTATTTATAAATATTTATATGCAAAACAAAGGAAAACTCAAAATGTTTGTTGATCACTTATTAAGTGAAGATCAGATACCTGATTCTAGCCGACAGGTTAATGGTATATCTTCAGATACACCACCTCAGCAAGTAGATGTTAACAGTTTACTTAAACAACAATCATCAGACGATAAAGCTCCGAAATTAAACCAATACCCTTTAAATGCATTCAATGAAATATCATCTGACCTATTTATAAATGTTCAAAATATTATAAGCATGCTCAAATCAGCTTACAATAACCCGAGTATTAAAGATAAAAATAGTGTACAAGAGTGTTATGAGGTAGCTAACTCTATAGAACAAAAAATAGTTGATTTATCTAAAAAAGTCGGTAAAATCAAATAATGATAAAATTTATAGTTTCAATAGTACTAACATTATGTATTAGTACTCTCTTTAGCCTCATATTTATTGATAACTTTAAAGTCGTATTTGCAATTGCAACTATATTACAATTTATTGGGTTTTATCTGTTCAATACTGCATATGAAAATTTGCTTAAAAAGAAAGCAATTCAATTGTCTATAGATTTTGAAAAAGAACGTGCTAGAAATGTGGTTACTGTTAACTGCCCGTGTAGTGAAAATAACCAGCAATCAATTCAAATGACATTAAATGAAGATACAATATATGAATGCTCAAAGTGTAAGAAAGAAATAAGAGCTAGCAATAATGTAAGCACATTAATGACAACAGTACCAATGTATATACAACGATGAGTTCAATTGAAAAACTAACTAACAATATACCAAGTTCAACACTTATATCTCAAGTTGAAGTAAATAAATTCCCTTTCGATGAACTCAAATTAGCATTAAAGGATTCTTTAGAAATGGATAACTACGATGCTTTTATACAAGGTATGGTGAAACAAAAAAATAATAAAAAGGTTGATATATTAAAGGTTTTTCTAGAATCCTTGTATAATGATATAAATGATATTAACAGTAAACATACCGGTGATGATAAATCATTCTTTAATATTAATAAGAAAATTTTAATAACGAACTTGCAAAACTCTCATGAAATTTTAAAAATGTATGGTATAGGGGATGATAAGTTAATATATTCACTGTTAGGAACACTGATACAATATATATATGAAAGAAACGAACAGTAATAAAGAAGAATATAGTATGGATTTTTTAGCTAGATTTGCATGCTTATACGAAGGTGTTAATTTAGCATGCCAGCGAGCAGAACGAATTGGTTATAATTCAGAAAAAAGTAATGTTTGGATTAAACCAGGAGCATTTCAAAAGTATGTTGCAGAGCGATATGGTGATATGAAATATAATATGGAACAAGAACAACGAGGTATACAAGTAGATGAAATTTATCCCTGGGACCAAGTTTATAAATAATACTACTAGTAATACTAAGCTATTTAAACGAGGAGTTGTTTATAATTTAGCTAATATTAAACTAGTAGAGGAAAAATATGAATATACATTTATATTACCTGATAAAACACCAAAAAAGGTAAAGTTTGAAAGTATTAAAATAGCTGATGAATTCTTACAGACTATTTTAGTTTAATAATAGTCACCATATACGTCAGTATCATTAATAGACATATCAAAGACGTCTTCTTTACTGACACTATCCACATTATATAAGTCGTAATCTTCCTTTTTAGTTTGTGTTTGTTCATTAACACCGCCACTTAACCGACCAGCAAACGTATCTTCATAAATTTGACTATTACCTGATATACCACTAGTCAAATTATTGAAAGGTATATTTGGTTCGAAACTATAATCTAGCCGTTTTGCTTTTATTAAGAAGACGTAATGACCAGCTAAGTTATTAATTTGAGCAATATCTTCATCAAGCTTTTCAGTTATTTCAAAATACTTAGCTTGTCGGTTATTAGGTCTATCATCACCGTATTCACTCAATTGAAATATATCACCAGCTTTAGGTTCAACAATATTATATTGAGTATCCCAAACAGCACTTAAAGTGTAAAATTCATCATAAAAAGATGATATATGGATATATGCAGTTATATCATCATCACTTTCAAACCCAAATTGAGATAATGTTATTGCATTTTCATTTAACTTCGCAGCAATAATTATTTCTCTTGGGTCTGCAAATACTTTTGTAGGTTCTTCACCATATAAATTATTTGCACTTAATGTATTGAAAGTATTAACAAAATATTTCACTTTAACACCGAATTGGTTAATTTCTTCTCTCCACCAGTTACTAAATAAAAAGCGTTCAGATTCTTGAATACTCTTATCGGTAAATCTATAGCATGCTTGATCAACTACTTGCATGCCTGGGTAGCAATCATTATAATCTGCACTCATCTTTTTATAATAAAGTTTTTAGTTTTGTCATCATAATATAGCTGTATACCAGTGCTTCCTAATTTTTTAATTTCACCTTTAATTGGTATAACATTATATTCCGTTCTGATATATTCTAAGTCTTTACGATCACATACTCTCATACCATGGCTATCTTTCAGAGATTCAATTTTAGAATTTTTTGATGGATCAATTTTTACGTAATCAGGTATAATTTTTTCACTATTTCTACTATAACCGTTGCTTGAAGCTTTTGGTATAGCTCTCCGATGTCGATGATTTACACCTACTTGAGGACCGTTATATTTGTTCTCAAAAAACTTTTTAAAAAGCTGCATATTTATATTTATACAAAAAAAAGCTGCAACCAATAAAGTTGCAGCTTTTTAAATTTACTTTTAAATCTTAAGCAAACAAGTCACCTGTTTTACCAGCTTTACCTGAAACTACTGCTTTCTTTGATTGAAGCTTATGACCTGCTGAATCTGGAAGATCATGACCTTCTCCATTTCCAACCTTCTTCAAGCTACCTTGTGCTTTACCACCTGAAGTTCTAACAGTACCTACTGTATTCTTACGGCTTGTAAGTGAATGGCCAGCTGAATCAGGAACTTCCTTTAATTCGGTAGCTTCGTCGACTGTTTCATCTTCATCTTCATCTTCTTCTGCTTCTTCAAAAGCATCAAAACCGCCTTCACCTTCATCTTCACCTTCATCTTCATCTTCGTCGGATAATTGATCCATTAACATATCATGAAGCTTTTGAGCTGTTTCACGATCTAAGGTTAATGTAATTTCGTCTGTTTCTTCAACTTCAGCATCACCTTCATCTCCTGCGTCAATGCCGAGTGCTTCGAGTTCATTTTGGTCGTCCTCAGACATTACCGATTCAAATAACTTATCAAATGTAGATTTCATGTAATTATTTATAGATTCTTTTATCTTTTTTCCAACCTTTTTATCATAATTCTCAGAAGAAAAATCTTCGCTATCATATAATTCATCCTTTTTCTTAGATTTTTTAGGGTCAATCGGGTCTTTTAGACCTTCTACATTACTAGGACCTGTTGATTTACCATTTTGTAACTTCTTATTTTTATCACTGTTTAAATCAGCTGGACCTTTACCTGGCTTAACGCCAAATTTAGCAGCTTTTTCACCAGGTACGTTTTCTGATAAAATATTAGTGGAATATGTATCCCAAATTTCTGTAAGTGTATTTGCCCGACTAGTCATATAAATATTTATTGAATGGTAGCTAAAAATAAACAAAATTATATGAATAACCCTGATTTACCAAATGTCGGGGCCGAATTTGAATATACACCTAAGATGATAAAAGAGCTTAAAAAGGCTCAAAACAACTTATTATATTTTGCTGAAAACTTTTTTCATATCATTTCACTAGATGATGGTAAGCAAAAGATAAACCTCCATTACTGCCAAAAACGAGCTTTACGTAAAATGCGTGATAATAGATTCTTTATATTATTAGCATCCAGACAAATCGGTAAGACTACAATGATGACAATTTATGCTTTATGGATTGCTTGCTTTAATAATGATCAACGAATTTTAATTGTAGCTAATAAGGAAGGCACTGCTATTGAAATTATGAATAGAATTAGATTAGCATATGAAGAGCTACCTAATTGGTTAAAGCCAGGGGTTAAAGAATATGGTAAGACTGCAGTAACGTTAGCAAATGGTACGAGAATAGGTATATCAACTACAACAGGTACAGCAGCTCGTGGACAATCTGTAAATTGTGTTGATGGTAGTACAGTTGTAACTTTAAGAGACAAAGAGACACGAGCAGTATTCGATATAAACATGGAAGACCTTTCAGGTATGTTAGAAGGTAATGGTGAAATACCAACAGTTATCGATTTTAATGGGTAAATGCATACTCATCGAAAATGAACCGTTAAGTATAAATATTAATATGAATCGAAACGATCCTGATATTAATAGAAAGTATAACTATGTGTATAAAATTGCAAATACAGTTAATGGTATGGAGTATATTGGCGTTCATAGAACGGATAATATAGATGATGGTTATATGGGATCAGGTAAGCTGGTGAAGAGGTCTATTGCAAAGCATGGTAAAGAAAATTTTACTAAAGAAATATTAGAATACTTCCCTACCTACCGTGAAGCTTTAATAAAGGAAAAGGAGATCGTTACATTGGAGTACGCTAATAGAGACGATACATACAATCTAAGGGAAGGTGGTTATGGTAAGTGTGAATGGTCAGATAAATGGAAAAAGGAGTTTTCTGAGTATAAGAAAGCGCAATGGGCTGATGCTGATTGGCGAAAGGAGATGGTTGAAAAAATATATACAAATGAACGTGCTGAAAAAATATCACGTTCATTAAAAGGCAAATCTAGAGAAAATCCACAAAATAGAGATCTAGAAAAAATTCGTAAAACAGCTGAAGCGCATAGAGGTATGAAGAGATCTGAGCAAGCAAAACGCAATATGTCTAATGCAGCTAAAAATGCATCGAAAGAAGTGAAGCTAAAACGAAGTGGTAAAGGGATGGTATATATTCACAATCAAGTGACCGGAGAAGTAAAGAGGGTTGAGAAAGGCACTACTATCGAAGGGTGGTTACCTGGTAGTGGCTCTAAAAAGAGTAATAAATATAAAGGTATGAATAAAGGTACATATTTCGGTTATAATGAAGATACTCTTAAAATAAAAAGATTCCAAAAAGATGATGAACTACCGACTGGTTGGAAGAAAGGACGACCTAGCAAAAAATAATTATGGCAGATTTATATAGACATAAAACGTTTAAAAATACTAATTTCGAAGTATTAACTGATGAAGGGTTCAAAGACTTTAAAGGTATTATAGTAGGTGATAATAAGGATAAACTAAAATTGTCATTTAAAAGTAGCAAATTTGTTATATGTACACCTAAACACAAGATTACATTATGCTCAAACGGTACATACAAATACGCTAGCGAATTGAATGTTGGTGATATTATATACGGAGATGAGGTGGTTACTAGTATTGATGTAATTCAAAACAATGACAAGGTGTATGAATTATTGCATGTAGCTGATAATCATAGATACTATGCAAATGGTATCTTATCTAATCAATGTTTAATTCTAGATGAGCTTGCCTTTATCGAACCACACCTTGTTGATGACTTTTGGAAATCAGTATACCCCATCGTTTCAGCTTCTAAGAAGTCTAAGATTTTTATAGCTTCAACTGCAAATGGTACTGAAAATCTTTTCTATAAGTTATATTCAGGGGCTGAGTCTGGTGATTCTAATTGGGCATACGATAAAATCTTATGGAATGAAATACCCGGTAGAAATGAAAAATGGAAACAAGATACTATATCATCTATTGGTAGTACCGATGCATGGATGCAAGAGTTTGAATGTCAATTTATATCAAGTGGTGAAAGTTCTTTGGATTTAGAACTTTTTGAAAAGTTATCCACACAAGCTAAAGATCCAAAATTTGTTTTTGATGATGGTCACTATTTACTATGGGATGAACCTAAAGATGATAGAATATATATAGCAAGCGTTGATACAGCAGAAGGTTTAGGTCGAGATGCTTCAGTTATACAGATATTAGATTATACTGATCTTACTAATATAGAACAAGTAGCTACATATCATAATAATTTGATATCACCTTATAACTTTACAGAAAAGGTTTATGAAATATTACAGCACTGGGGTAACCCGTTAGTATGTATTGAAAGAAATAATAGCGGTGGTCAAGTTGTTGATATACTTAAAAATACACACAACTATGAAAATATAGTATCGTGGGGAGCAGCTACTGCAAGTAGTAGAAAGAATAATCAACTAGGAATTGTAGCTCATACTAATACAAAATATAAAGGTGTTATGAATATGAGGTATTGGTTAAATGAACTTGAAGCGGTGAAGATAAACGATATACATCTGGTTAAAGAATTAAAGGACTTTACGAAGCACCCAAATGGTACATGGAGTGCTAAGAAAGGTAAGCATGATGATAGAGTTACTTCGATGATGTGGAATTTAATAGTACTTATAGATGATATAGTTACAAAATATTTTGATGTTGTTAAATATGATTTAAATAATCGACCTTTAGAGTTACAGCAATTTGATTACGGTATTAAATATTTTATGGACCCAACTTCAATGTATACAAATGAAAAAGACTCCGGTAACTCTCAGACACTGCCTATTATAATAGGCAATGCTCAACAGGTAAATAATGATATGGGTAATTTAATCAATCAAGGATACAAACCATGGCAAATGTAAATCAATCACAATTCAATAAAAGCAGGTTAGATAAATTTCTACTTGTACTTAACTTACCACCTGTTTTAAAAGATTTAGCTAAGAAAGACTTTGCAAGCCGAGACAATAATGTAGTAATCGAAGATAGTTTGCAGTTTTCTGTATATGGTTCAGTGATACCAACAGTTACTGTACCTGCTATTGAACAAGGATATGCAGGTCAGCATTATAAATTATCAAGTAATACAAGACCTGCATATCCAAATGTTAAGGTTAATTTTACCATTGATAACAAATTTAATAATTACTGGGTAATATATAAATGGCTAGATATGTTGAATGATGAAAAATTCTCACAATATAATGGTAAAGATTATACAAACAAAATAACACCAGCAGATTACCAGGCAGATATGACTTTATACGCTAAAGATGAGTATGATAATAATATTGTTAAATTTACTTACACTAAAGCCTTTCCGGTAGGTTTGGGTGAGATAAGCTTTAATTATAGAACTGCAGGTGAGATAGAAACAACATTTGAATATGCATTTTCTCAATTACTAGTCGAATTATTGTAATTTTTACTCCGCGGATATATAAATAATTATATATGGCTAGAACAATACAATCCCCCGGTGTAGAAATTAAAGAAATTGACTTAAGTCTCAGAGCTAACTTACCTATTGGTACCTACGTTATGGTACCTGGTTTTTCTGATAGAGGACCAACTGATGAGGTTGTTCAAGTAACGAGCCAAAGTGAATTTGAAAATATCTACGGTTTACCTACAACCCCAGCAGAGAGATATTTTTACCACTCGGTAAGACCTCTCTTTAATTCACCAGCTAATATCTTAACATACAGATTACCGTATGGTGAAGGTAAAGGTAATGGCTTTGGTAATACATACGGTGTATTAGCATACCCATCTAAATCAATTAGCATCAGCCAAACAGGTCTCGGTGTAACTGCATTAAACGAAGTAGCAATTAGTTTAAACTATGACACAGCTGAATTAACAACTAATGGATTAAGTGGTGCTAATTTCTTATTACAAGGTTCATCTGGTAAAACATACAGTTTTGCATTCGGATTTGGTGGAGTAGCACCGGTACGATTACCATCAGCAACTGGTGCTCAATTATCTGCAAGCGTTACAGCAGGTGCAACAACACCAATAGCAACTATTTTAGGTAATATACCTACTGCATTTTCTAGTGTATCAGGTATCGGTAACGAGTTTAGAGAGATTGTAGTTAACGATAGTGTAGTAACATTTACATTATCTGGTCCTGTTAATACAATTCCACTTGGTACAGATGCAGAGGTAGAACAGTCGTTATTAGCCGGTCTTGATAATCCTGATGATGTTTATAGTGCTGCCCAAACATTAGGTACAACACCAGCAGGAGCTACTAACTTCGGAGATGTATTAAATACATTTAACGAACAAGGAAATGATGTATTGAGTATTCTTGGTAAACCAACACACTTTCAATTAACTCAAGAGCAATATAATAGTATTCAAACTGGTACTTCTTTTAGTTGGAGTAACTCTTCAACATCAAATTTCACTAATGGGTTTGATGATCTTGGTAAAGCAGCAATGCTTATATTGAATAAAGGTCAAACAACTATTGATCAAAGATTCCAAGGTTTTTATATTGGTGCTATTGATAATACAAATCTAAATGATGCAACAGATTTTGATGGTATTTTAACAGCTGAAACAGTAGCTCAATCAGCTGCATTTACAAATAATTATACTACATTACCTGGTCAAAGGTTAGATTTCTCTTTATCGTCAATATCTGATAATAATACAAGTACATTCGGTCAAGACACTGATAGTATTTCAGAAATCATGGAAAATCTTAATGATTTTGACATATCTACAGATCTTTTCGATGATACAATTTCACTTGGTATCTTCAGATTAAGACAATCACCATTTACAACAGATACCATCAAGTTAGGATTTACCTTAGCAGAAGGTTATGTTGGTACATTTGATTATCATCGTCAGATTCAAAGTCAAAACGGTGGTGCACCTATTAAGTTCTCTATTGAAACTAGAGAAGATCAATCACCAAACGTTCAAGTAATGGTTAATGAGTACCTTAGCCATAAAAACGGTGATACATATCTAAATATCGACGGGGTACCGACCAATAAGATTAGATTTGCATCTTCTAAAATTGATACAAATGCAACACCAGATCTCGAAGCTAGAACTTCTTACTTTAAGAACTTATCTGCAAGCTACGGTGCTCAAACTGGAGCACAAGCTCAGACATTATCTGGAGTCATTGAAAGCGCAGTAACGTTTGATGTTAAACCATCTGATAGCTTATACCCATTAGGTACATATGCTAATTCAAATGCACGTACTAAAGATATAGGTTCCATTCCACAAAAGCTTGATAGATTGTTTGATTCGGTTGAAAACCCTGATTTATATGAATTAGATCTTACAGTTGATGCTGGGTTAACTACTATTAATGCAGTTTCTGAATACTTAGAGCGTGGTGGTAAAGGTAAGTACTTCGATGATACAGTATCGGTATCAGCAATCGATGGTTTCTATACATCAAATATATTGAATATTAGTGAAGAAGCAACTGCATTCAGATCTGATTGGAAGACAGTGTTTGATAGATTTGCTCAGTTTGCTGAATTCAGAAGAAAAGATCACTTGTTTATTGCTGATTTACCTAGACATATATTCGTTCAAGGTTCAAACTTCAAAACACTTGATGATGATACGAAGAACTTCTCGTTAAATATCTCAAGTCCATTGAGAGCATTTACAGCTGTTACAAATACTAGTTACGCAACAACATATGCTAATTGGGCTCAAGTATATGATACAGGTTTAGATGACCAAACTTGGGCACCATTCTCAGGTTCAATTGCAGCAACCATGGTTAATACAGATTCTAACTTCCAGCCTTGGTACGCACCAGCTGGTTTTACAAGAGGTGTAGTAACCGGTGTTAATGACTTAGCATTGTATCCTAAGCAAAAGCAAAGAGATCAATTGTATAAAAATTCTATTAACCCAATTGCATTCTTTCCGAATGAAGGTTATGTAATTTTCGGTCAAAAAACGTTATTGAAGAAGCCAAGTGCATTCGATAGAATTAACGTACGTAGATTATTCTTATACTTAGAAAAAGCTACAGCACGTACAGTTAAATACTTTGTATTTGATCCTAATACGTTGTTGACGAGAACACGGGTAATTAATACAATTCAACCTATATTTGAGAATTGTAAGAATACAGAAGGTGTTTATGACTACTTGCTAGTTTGTGATGAAAGAAATAACACTCCTGATGTGATTGATCAAAATGAAATGGTAATTGATATTTACCTCAAGCCAGTTAGAGCAGCTGAATTCATCTTAGTGAATTTCTACGCTACTAGAACAGGTGCAAATTTCAACGAACTAGTTTAGAATCTTAAAATAGTATAGCAAAAACCCTCTTTCTACCAGAAAGAGGGTTTTTTATGTTTAAATACAGTGCAATGTAAATAAATATTATTATGGCTGATAGTAGACTTACAGATTTACCAAATTTAACGACACCAAATAGTGATGATGTTTTATATATTGTTAATGTAACGCAAGATTCGTCAAATAAGATAACGTATGCAAATCTAGTTACAAATACTATTGATTCGTTAAGTGCTTATCTAGATAGTATTAATATACCTTCTATTAATGGTCTTTTTACAGATGTAGCTAATTTATCTGTAACTCAATTAACAAAAGCAAATCAAACAGATTTAAATACAACTAATACAAACTTAAATACACTTGAATCTAATGTTTTAGTATATTCAAGTCAAACAACTAAAAATGCTGGTGATATAGTAGCCTTATCAGGTTACATTGACGGTAATGCGTCAATATCTGATCTAAATGCAACTAATACACGCGTTGATGAAGTATCAGCATCGGTATTAACAAAAGCTAGTCAAGCTGATCTTGCGCTAAAAGCTAGTCAAAATGATTTAAACGCGTTAGGAACTAATGTAAATATAATATCTGGAGATGTTTTAACAAATTCAGTAATTATAGCCAATAATGAGTCGCGTATTGATATTGCAGAAGATGATATTCTAGAAAATACTCAACGCATTTTTACACTTCAATCAGAAACTCCTGACCTTACTTCATTTCTTACATTACAGGATACTGTATCTACTAATGATGATCGACTTGAATTTGCATTAGATTCGTTTAGATATTTAGCTGCTGCACCGTTAGATTTTACAATTGCAAGTATGGGTAATATAATTTATAAATATGAGATACCTACATTTATATACGGTCCTTTATCAGCTGATGGGTTTTCTACCGCGTATGCGAATATAAGTTCATATATTCCAGCGAATAATACATGGAAAGGTTTACAAGCCACAGCATATGTAGTTGAAAAAAATATAATTGAAGTATCTATATTTAACCCTACTGCTGGGGTAATTGTAATTTCCGGTGCTGATATATGTTTAAGAGGTGATGGTAGAAGAGTCACTTGGTTATCTGGAGCTGGTGGTAGTTGGTATGGTAATATTCCAACATCTCCAGCTACTCCTGTTTAAGATTAATATAATAAAATAATTTTATTGCAGAAAAACAACGTTTATTTGAATAAATAATTATATGGCTGACGTTAGACAAACAATACAAGATTTTTACACACAAGCGCAAGTTAAAGACTTTGCAAGAACTAACCTTTTTAGAGTATTAGATATTAGCTTAGGCGGTACTGATGTTTCTTTTGAAGAGAGTGATATGGTATATGCAACAACAGCAACTTTACCAGGTAAGAGTATTACAACAATCCCAGTACCTTATATGGGTCTAAACTTCAACGTGCCAGGTAATGTTCAATACGATGGTAGTGAGGCTTATCAAATTAATTTCCGTTGTGATGAAAAGTATGATTTAAGAAATAAATTTCTTCAAGTAGTTGCAGATACTTTCGATGATGCTGATTCAACAGGTAATTATTTTACACCTACTGCTGATTCAGTTATTGATCTTGTTCTTTTAGATAAAGAAATGAATAAAGTAGATCAATACCAGTTAGTTGGTTGTGCAATTAAATCAGTAGGTCCAATGACCTTTGATGTAACTGCAGCTGGTACAGAACAGAAGTTTGATGTAACATTATCGTATCACTATTTTAGACAGAGAAGTTAAGTAAAAAAGTATTACACCCGGATTGAGAGTTTATATTCTTAATCCGGGTTGTCTATGTATAAATATAAGTATATGCCTGGTATATTAAATTCAGTAAATAATGCTATTCAAGGAATCTCTAATAAAGCAAATAATTTATTTGGAGGTTCAGTATCCCAACCAGGTCTATCTTTATTAGGTACCAATTTACCCTTCGTGCCTTTAGTTAGCTTTAGGGATAACTTTATAGAAAGCCTAGATCAGTGGTCTAACTCTATACCTTTAGATACTCAATTCATCGTGATGTTTGATAGCTTCCCTCAAGGTGTCTCTACTAACGTTATTCAGAATCTTGAACCTATAGTTCAGAGTACAGGTTTTGATATTAATCTACCAAAAGGTATACTTACAAATTTTAAAAATCAAGGAATGGTAGGTTGTATATTTGCTACTGGGTTTAATTTAGCTGGTGAAGAGTTAGATTATCAAGATGCTAAGATACCAAATAATAGAGGTTTCATACCCGGTACGGTATTATCAAATAGAAAAGCTTTTGCAAATAATACATTAACTTTAGAATTTAGAGAAACAAATACATCATTTAATGATTTTGTTATCCGACCATGGGTAATACTTGCAAGTCATTACGGTTATGTTGCCAGAAATTTATCAGATCCAATTGAAGCTCTTAAAAATGTTAAGACTAACGTGACAATCGTACAATATGCAAAAAGTGATGCAGGTCTATCGCAAATTCCTAGAAAAACATGGAGATTTTATAATGTAGTACCTGTCCAAACTTCAACAAGAGATGCTAATTATGGAACATCCGATGCAGTAAAAACTATCGATACATCGTGGGTATATGATAAATATGAAATACAATCTAATTTATATTTGAATATACCTGATTTACTCAAAACTTTAAACCCCTTTAAATTTTAACAAATGGATACTTTAGCCGAATCACTACTACTTTTAACAAAAACGAACTCCAAAGTAGTAGATAAAATTAAAGAGGTAGATGCAAAGATTGATTCTGTTATTATAAGCAGTAAACAATCCCCTAAGACTGCAGATAGTAAAGGAACAGCATCAAAGAAGAGTACAACTATCCAACCTGGTGTTAAAGTTAAAGCAGATGCAATAGATAAAAAGATTGTTTCTACTGTTGAAAAACCTAAAACTGTAATTATTTCTGATTTTACTAAGGAAGCGTTAACCGATTTAGCAGGAATTCTCGGTAAACGACCTGCACCTAAAGAGACAGAAGATAGTGGTGAACCACCAAAGAAAAGTAAAGCAGCATCGAAAATTATAGGGTATCTAGCTGCAGCAGCTGGTGCGTATGCTATTATTAAAAACTTTAAAATAGAAAATATACCTGGTTTAATAAAAGGGTTACAAGGTGCACGTAAATCTGTTACAAAATTAAAGAATAGGTTTAAAACTGGGGTTGATAAAATGAAAAACGGGGTTAAAAATGTTAAATCATTTTTTACTAAATCTAAAAATGCGATAGGAAATATGATACCTAAAAACTTAAAAGCATCAGTAACAAAAAGTGTAGATGCTGCTAAAGGTGCAGTTAAAGATTTAGGTAGTAAGATAGGATCGGTAGCAGACGACGCTATAAACGGGTTGAAAAGTCAGATGGATAACGTCGCGACGAAAATGGGAACTTTTGCTAAAAATCTTGGATCCGGTCTTAAAGGTATTGTCGGTAAAGTTGGTGGTATGGTAGGGTTAGCGGACGACGGAGCAAAATCTCTTGCAGCTGCTACAACACCTAAAGCTTCAACACCTAAAGCTTCAACACCTAAAGCTTCAGCCCCTGCTCCTGCTCCTAAAGCTGCTCCTCCTAAAAAGTTAAACTGGTTACAACGTAAAGCCGCTCAAGCTAAATCTGCACTAAAGAGTGTCGGTGGAGCAGTTAGTAATGTAGCGAGTAAAGCTAAAAACGTCGTTGTTGAAGGAGCTACTGCAGTTGGTAATGTCGTTGTTAAAGGAGCTACTGCAGTTAAAGAAGGCGGAGTTGCTGTTGCAAAAAAAACTTTTAAAGCTGGTGTTAAAGCCTTGGGTGGTGCAGCTAAAGTTGGAAAAGTTGTATTAAAATCTCCTTTTTTAGCACCAATTGTTGAAGGAATTTTTACCTACAAGGATATAACAAAAGCAATTGAAGAATATAAACAGGGTGAAATAGATAAAAAAGAGTTAGATAAGAAAGTTGGTGATCGATCAATTAAAGGAATTGGCGGTATTATCGGTGCAGCTGTAGGTGGTACACTCGGTGCTGCAGCATTAGGAACGTTATCTTTCGGATTAGCTGCACCCTTAGGAGCTATACTCGGTGGGGTTGGTGGAGACATGGCTGGTAGATTCTTAGGTGGTGTTATTGCAGATGTTATTGGTAATAAAACTGATAAGTTCGGTGAAGGTATAGTAGATAGTAAATTCTTTAGAAATAAAATGATGGCAGAGCCATCTGAAGGACAAGCACCTGAAGGTGAATCATCTGAAGGTCAAGCACCTGAAGGTGCAGCACCAGTTCAATTAGACGCACCAATACCAATTGAAGATGGTATTATTACAAAAGCTGGTCAATTGATAAAACCTCATGCTGAAGACTTTTTATATGCCATGAAAGATGGAGGACCTCTAGTTAATGCAATGTCTGGAGATAATAAAGCAACTGAAAAAAATAATGAATTATTGTCTGATTTTAAAACAAATAGTCATAAAGCATCGATAAAGCAAATAGAATTATTAGAAAAGAACAACAGTTTACTTACAATGTTGCAGAGTAGTATTGTTGAGTTGAATAGTAATGGTAGTGGATCTAAGCCTAGTAATATCGTAAGTAGTAGTAATAGTAACGTAACAAATGTAAATTTTAAGAGTCCTGGATTACGTGATATTCAACTAAGTTATGGCTGATTTTAGATATATAGATATACAATTTTTAGATAAAACCCATACAATTAAAGAATTATCGTTTGTAGAATTTAAAAATTTTCTTAAAAGAATATATAGCTCAACAGATATAATAATTACATTTAATGAATTAATAGCGCATTGTTATAAAGGAGATAATAAATTAAATTATGTTGAAAAAATACTTGTCTTGCTGAATATTCGAGGTCTTATATTTGGTAATGAAGTTACATTTGTACAAAACGAAAAAAATATAGTTATTAATATACAAGAAATTATCGATTCTTTTAATATAAAGTCTAAAGAAATTAAACATCAGATAGGTGATAATATATATACATTTAATTATATTTTTGACAATCATATACCAGAAAATAAACTTGAGTTTATATCTAATAGTTTAATAAAGATTAATGATATAGACGTGACTAATATCTCCGATAAAAATGAACTTATACCAGCATGTAACTTTAACGAGCTATACGATTTAATATACAATAACTTTTATAATGGTAATTTTTACATTAAAAAGCTAGATTATGATATAAATTTTTCGAGTATTTATACATTTTTAGAAAGTATTTTTAAAAGCGATTTAATGGGTCTATATGAAATGGAATATAAATTACGAGAGGTTTTAAATTTTAATACATATGACTTAGAAAATATGTCATTACCCGAGTGTAAAATGTTTATGAATTTTTACGTAAGAGATCAAAACGATAAAGAAAATAATTGATTTTTAGCATCCCTGTATTATATAATAGTATGAGTAGTGTTAATGAAATTCTTAACGATCTAAATTCGTTAAAATCTGATATACAGGTTTATATACCTTCAATTAAAAGTAATAAAAAAACAAAAACATTAAATTTAAAACAGCAAAAGGAATTGCTGGATAATTTATCTGAATCAAATTTAAGTCTTTTAACGTTTTTTAATGATGTATTTGAAATTATTAATGCAAACTGTTCAGATGATAGCAAAGTTATTAATGTAATTGATAGACCTAATATATTATTATCGTTGAGATGTGATGTAAATAAAATCTATGAAGAAGTAAATCTAGAAGAATTACTTAAAAGAAATAAAGATATCCCTTTACCAGATTTATCTAAACAAATTGAAACAGAACATTTTGTATTTGATGTTTCTTCACCCAGTATTCAAAGAGACTATAATGTTAACTCGTATCTTGTCAATACATATAAAAATGAAGAAAAAATACTTGGTAAGTTGTATATAAATGAATTATCAAAATTTATTAATAAGATTAAATTTAAATCTAGTGAAAAGGTAATTGATTTTGATAATGAATCAAACGGTAATAGATTTAAAATCTTAGAAAATATGCAATCATCAAATTTCCAAGAAATTTATAGCTTTATTAACGATATACGAGATAAAGAAGTTGAATACCTAACATTAGATGGTACGCAAATTGATTTAAGTCCTGAATTTTTTGTATTGTAGAATTTACAGACCGTAACAGTAAATTTGCTATTAAATATTATTAATGGCAAACAATTTATGGAGTCTAGTATTTGGTCAGGATGGTACCTTACCCGTGTTAATTAGGAACGGTTCTAATGTACAACCTGATCAGATAAATTATATAACAAATACTGTATATAGCAATTTGAAAACATATGCAGATGATATTAATGTTGTAACAGATTTTCCATGGACAAAAAGTCCTAAATCAAGTCGTCTAGACGTTCCACGGTTGGTTCTTAAAGAAAAGAGAATTAAAACTAATAGTACTATTAGTAATTTTGCTTATTCTGTTAACACTATAACTGATATTGCTAAGTCATCTGGTAAGATTGCATCAGCTTTTGGTGATAAAATTGGATCTGGCAGTGAAAATGTAATTACCAAAACAGCTGCCGGTGTAGCCGGTGCGGCTGGTGCAGTTATATCTGAAACAGCAACTGTTATTGAAGATACAAGCAATGCTTTACTCAATGCAGTTGCAGATGATTTTGAAAGTTTTGGTGATAATAGCGTTTTAACTCCATATAATGGGTTATATAGACTTGAAAAAACGGGATTTAAATATATATTACCGTATATGGATGATGCTTATAGAGCAGTTAATACATCATTAGGTGACGCACAGCAGGAAAATATTGCATCATCAGCATTAGGTATAGCAAGTGATATAGGTGCGAAAGCCGCAGGAGCATTATTTGCTTTAAGACCTGGTGTTTATATAGAAGAAGCAAAACAGTTTGCAATGACTCAAGAAGGTCGATCTATCGAGATTTCATTCCCACTCCTAAATACTGGTAGTTATGAAGAAATTACCCGTAACTGGCAATTGATATATGGTCTGGTATATCAAAATAGACCAGGTAGAATTACAAAAACATTAGTAGATATTCCAGTTATGTATGAAGCATCTATCGAAGGGATGTTATATATGCCTTATTCATACATAACTAATATAAGAGTCGATTTCATGGGTAATAGACGCACAATGAACGTTGATATGCCTGTTATTGGTTCAAGTGAAGGCGGGGCTGGTGAAACCAGAAAAATCAATACAGTTATACCAGATGCATTTAATGTGAGTATTACTTTGCAAGGATTAAATGATGAAACAAGAAATTTCTTATATGAAAGTATATCACCCGGAACCGTTACATCAAGAATGAGCGATGAATCAGCTAATCAGGCCGCTGCTGATGAATTAATATAACCTTATAAATATTTAAACTACTATGGACGGACAATACCAAAATAATATAGATGAATTACCTAATTTAGAAGACTATAGGTATGAAAATATATTCAAAATATACCAAAAAGGTGATAAAGATTTTTATTATTATAATATTTTAAAAAAAATTCAAATACCTGATGATGTATCTGGAAAGTTAATATCAAGTGTTAAACTAGATCGAAATATACCTCTTACGACGTTATCATATAACTTGTATGGTACAACACATTTATGGTGGTTGATATTAGTTGTTAACAAAATTCAAAACCCGGTTAAAGATCTACCAGCAGGTTATGATATAAAGTATGTAAAGAGAAACTACATACCAGTAATTATGAGTTCTATTACCAATCAATTACAATGAGATTTAACAAAACAATCGATTCAATATTCAAGGAAGATAGTGGATTTACAGCCAGGATAGATCAACAAAATTATATTTTTAAAACTATCTTTTTTAACCCGGATGATAATATGGTCCCACTTCCTCAACAATCGTTAGAAACGTTAATAGTTGAAGATAATATATTCGAACCGTTTAATAAAGGTTCTATCATTTTTAAAAATAATCAAAATGCTTTTGAAAGATTTACATTAACAAATCAAGATACTGAGTTTCAATCTAATAAAGAAACTAAGTTTGGTAGTTATAATTATAGAGGTGATGGTAGAGATTTATTATATTTGGAAATAAAGCCAACTGAAGGTGATGATACAAAAATGAGTGATGATTTTTATAAAGTATTCGGGTATAAAAATACTTTTTGCATATATGATGAAGCAAATGTAATTGAAGCAGATAAAGACAATACGTATAAAAAATATGATTTTTACGATTTTGATGAACAACTTTTAAAAGAAAAAACATTATTTTTCTCTAGTGTTAAAGTAGGTACACCAAATATAGATACTATACTTAAAAACAATAAAGACCGTGAAGCAAATACAAGTGATTGTATTAGAACAATATTAAAGGATGGTCTATTTGAAGATGATGAAAGCCAAATATTTGAATTTGATGATAATAAAAATATTGTAAATTTTGAAAATGGGTTAACTGATATATTTTATACCTCACCACCTAATAATAGTGCTTATGATGATTTAAAATATATTTTAAAAAATCATGTAAGTGGTGAACCTGGTTATGATTTCTCTTTTCTTAAAAAGAATAATTTTACTGGTAAATTCTATTTACAGAGTTTAAGTGAAATATATAAAAAAGCATTTAATCAAGATTCAAACTCACCAGGTGAATACCTGTTAGAGCAAATTACAATTACAAACGCAGGTGATACATCTAATGATATTACACAAACTGCTGATAAATCTCCTTTAAATACACCAGGTTTTGGTGAAAAGAGTACAGCAATAAATTATAAATTTTTTAATACTTCTGCAATTGTAAATACTAAATCTGTAAATAGTAAAGCTGTTCATTCATATGATAACTCAAAGAAGCAATTCCAATTAGAAACTTTTAAATCAAATATAGAAAATGCTAAAGAGACATTTGATTCGTTATACGTAGACGGTAAAGTAAAAGGTAAAGATAATAACCCGTACCCTAATATCATTTTAAATAATTCTAAAATACAAAATTTTAATTATGAAAATACATTTTCATTGTATGGAGATAATGAAAATATTAGATTAACTCAAGGTGTTAATAAATTACTTAAAAGTGCGTTTTTAACAAATATTGGCGTCGAAATATTTATAAAAGGGCAGACTTTTAGAAAAAGTGGTCGATTCTTTACATTAGACAGAGCAGAAAATTACCCAGATAATGTACTTGACAAAAAAATGTTAGGTACATATTTAATCCTTAACGTTGAACATATAATTAACGGTGATAATACATATTTAAATAAAATTATCGGCGTTAAAACATATACATACGAAGATCTTAAATTTACCCAAAACGTGTTATGAGTTATAAGAAGACAACATTACCTGATTATTTAGATACAATTATACTACAAGATGTAGATTTTTATAAAGAAAATACTAATCTAATGGAAGTATTTGAAAATTATCTTGAAGAACTACAATTTAATATTGATTACGAAGAGAGTAAAAGTTCTGGAGATTTTTTTGGTAGAGTATCTCAATTATATAAAAAATTAAATGATGATGATTTTAAGATAGGTAATAAGCAGATAGATATTATTAATAAAAATTATTATATAGAAAAATATCAATCATTGTTTACAAAATTTAAAAAATCGATTGAAAAATTAATAGATCAAGGTGATAATATATACTTTAAAAATTATTCAGATGATATAGGTATATTAATAGATAGTACATGTGTTATGGATACTGCTATATCTCCATTTTATGATAAATTTTATGAAGATCAAACTATAATACCTTTATCTTTACCATCTACCGTTTTTAATAAAGTTACAACAGATAATAAAATATTACAACAAACATTTTCATTAATGGTTGATTCACTAATGAAAGTGAATTTAAATGGTATTATAACCGATGATGATGATGTTTATATTAATACAACTTCTCATGGTACAAATTTAGCATCAGATTATAGTTACTATAATAGGTTATTCTTATACAAGGAACCTATTAGGCAATCAACAATTCAGATACTAAAAGGTCTTGGAGATTATATCTTTTTTATTAAAACGTTAAATAGAAGAAATGATAATGCAGATGTTGCTCAATTTTTCAAATTTAAGATAGATATTGAAGAGCAGGCCCAGCAGCTTGATATATTACGTAATAGGTTATCATCTGGGACCGTAACAACATTATCATTATCGTCAAACGATTAATTAGTCTTCTGTATTCGTAACATCTATAAGATTTTTAAGTAATTCTTCACGGTTTAATAATAATTTAGTTTCAGTATCTTGTTGCTGTAAAGCTTTCTTACTTTCTATATCCATTACCTTAAGCTCTTTTGTTGACTTAGCTTTTTGATCAGAAATATGAATTTTATTAAGAGTTTCTATTGCAGCTGCAGCAGCTCCAACCAGTTTACTTAAACTCTCTACATCTTTAGCGTCAGGAGCAGATGTAATAAATTGTTTTACATCTTCAACGTAATCAACACTACCTTTAATTAATTTACCAGAGTACTGTAAGAGGAAATTTTCTAAATCTTCTTTATCGAGTTTAAAATCATCTTGTTTATCTGCATCTCTAGCTACCTGGTTAGATGATTGTAGTTGTGAGAGTAAATCGTCAATTGAATCATTCATATCGTCATCCATATAGAATATTTATTAATATAGTTGAAAAATTAAACTAGTACTGTATAATATTAGTATATGGAAGATACAGTATTAATTAAATTTGTTAAGACTCACGAAGATGCTAAACTACCTGAGAAGGCCCATAATGATGACAATTGTTATGATTTATTTGCAGTTGAGGATACTGTAGTATATGGTAGTACCGCGTCACCGACAGGCGAAGTTAAGATTGGCAGTAATGTAGTACCTGTAGGTATTAAAGTAGGCTTTATCTCGCCTGGATTCGGATTCGTTATTAAACCTAAATCTGGTCTCGGATTTAAAGCAGGTTTACAACCACATCTAGGGGAGATCGATACCGGTTACCGCGGTGATTGTAGTGTAAAGATGTATAACTTCTCCGATAAAGACTATAACTACGCTAAAGGTGATAAAGTAGCTCAAATTAAAATTGAGAAGAACTATAATACTACTGTTGAATGGGCTGATGAAGTCGAGGTAGCTGAACGAGGTGAAGGTGGTTTCGGATCATCAGGTAAATAGGAACATTAATATAATATAGATATGAAAAGTACAAGACAAAGAATAACGGAAAAGAAAGTAGGTAACGCGACTATTCGCAAGACTGTTACAGTTACTGTTAAGAAACCGTCAAAAAGAAAAAGATAATGTTCGATAGCCTGTTTACAGAAAAGTATAGACCTAAAACGTTAACTGATTTAGTATTATCTAATAGTAATAGAAAGTATTTTGATTCTATTACTGATGAGATTCCTAATCTACTTTTCGTCGGTACTCCAGGTATCGGTAAGACTACTCTAGCGCGAATACTAGTTAATGATATTTTAGAATGTCAGTATTTGTATATTAATGCATCTGATGAAAATGGTATTGATACTATTCGCTCTAAGGTAGTTGGCTTTGCGCAGACTAAGTCTCTCGACGGTAAAGTAAAGGTTGTTATACTTGATGAAGCAGATGGTATCACCATTGATGGACAAAGAGCTCTGCGCAATACGATGGAGGAATATAGTAGTGGTACACGCTTCATCTTAACTGCTAACTACAAGCATAAGATTATACCTGCTATTCAAAGTAGAACTCAATTCTTCGATCTCAACCCGCCGTTTGATACTGTATTAAAGCTTATTGTGGGTATTATAAAGCAAGAAGGTATTAAGATTACTGAAGATCAGAAAAGTAATTTTGTTAATGTAGTAAAGCAGAATTACCCGGATATTCGTAAGATTATCAATAGCGTGCAGAAAGCTACAGTTAAAGGTATCTTTGAAGTTAATGTAGCTTTAGATAGTAAAGAGATAGTAGAGAGAATTCATACTGAAATTCAATCTAAGAATACATTTGGTTTACGGAAGTATCTTATTGAGAATGAAAACGAGTTTCAAGGGGATTATCATAATCTAATGAAGCAGTATCTAAATTATGTATATGACTCTAGCTTAGATGACAATAAAAAACGTCAATATATTGTAACCATTTCAGATCACATGTATAAAGACGTTTTTGTACTAGATAAAGAGATTAATTCCTTCGCATGTTGGGTAAATCTCGAGAAGGTTTAACCATTAATTGGCATATACTGCGAAGTATAATTCTCATTAACTGCAGGAGATGGGGTAGCAGACTTCGAAGGGATTTTTGTATTCTTACTCGCGTTAGAAAGATTAGTCTTCTTAAGGCTATCACCTTGCTGAGTCATTGTTTGTTGCTGCTCTTCGTTTTCTTCTACTTCGATAGGGTCAATTTGAACTTTATTATCATATTTAACTGAGTCAGGTACGGTATTTCTGTTGATACCATTATCAATTTTTTTCAAGCAATTTAGTGGGAGTGATATCTTATTCTGATTATCATAACGACCTGAATCGATCATCCGAGCAACTGTTGCAACAAACTCTGTACCTCTGTTATCAGCATTACCAGGTGATGTTGATGGCATTTTAGTTTGTATATTAACAACTATTACAGTATCATCGCTAGCAAATAATTCTTCAATTTGTTGCTTAACATCATCTGGTAAATTTTTGTAATCCGGTACAGATTTACACTTATTACTCAATTCAACCTGATCACCGGTTAAAATACCACCATTAGAGTATCTTGTAATGGTATTTTCAACTAATTTTAAAAACTTACTATCCATATTATTATTTATATAATTAGCTACTATCTTCTACAATTAAATAATTAAAATGGCTAAAATTAAATTAGATATACTTAAAAGTGTGGATAGGTCAAATAAATCTATATATACAGATCTAAAACTGGATTTAAGTATCGGCAGAAATGTATACAATGAATTAGAAAGAGAATATCAAAGTTTTGATATCAAAACTGATAACAATATAGCAGCCATAAGAAACTCCTTTATTAGTATTCTAACAACATCTCCAGGTGAAAAAATATTAAACCCAAGATTTGGTATAAATTTTGGTGATTTACTTTTTTTACCGGTAACTGAAGATAGGGGTATGATCATAGGAGAAGCAATAGTTGATAATGTTAGACGTTTTGAACCGAGAATTACAATTTTAAGTTTAGAAGTAATTGCAAATGCTGAAAATCAAGATTATACTATAAATTTCGCCTTTACAATCCCGCAATTTAATGATCAAAAATTTACTATTAAAGGCGAATTATCTGATACCGGGTTTTACACCTCACAATAAACTCTTTAATTAAATATTTTAAATGCAAGCAAATAATACAGATTTTACACTGCAGAAGAATGCATACGCTAGCTTCGATGCTATTACATTAAAACAATTAATAATTGATCGGTTAAATGATGGTGGTATATATACTGATCAGGTGCTTGAAGGTAGTAATATATCTGCAATTATGGATATTATTGCATATTCATACCATACACTTTTATTTTACTTAAATCAGACATCATCTGAATCCTTATTCACTGAAGCTAGCTTATATGAAAATATGAACCGTATAGTTAAGCTTATCAACTATAAGCCAATTGGTTATAAAACATCGACGTTAGCATTTAAAGCAGTCGGTTCTGAAACATTAAAACCTGATTTATATACTATAAAAAGGTTTTCATATTTTATAGTTAACGGTATTTATTACTCGTTTATCAATGATGCAAGTTTTACTAAAAAAGGGGAAGGTGTAGAAGATTTAAATACATTGTACGATACGAATGTATTATATCAAGGTAGATATTTTGAATTTCCAGAACAAACATCTATCGGAGAAGAGTATGAAGTTATAACTTTAACTGTTAAAGATAATATTACAAATACTCCAATTTTTATTGAACATGATTCGATAAAAATATATGTTAAAGATATTAATACTGGTTTATATACAGAGTTTATTGAAACTGATTTAGTATTTACTAAAACACCAGCTGATCCGGTATATGAGAAGAGAATAAACGAAAACGGTTATTATGAATTCAAATTTGGAAACGGTGTATATGGTAAAAAATTAAATGCTGGTGATAAAGTTTCTATATTTTATTTAAAAAGTGATGCTGAAAAGGGTGAGATATCTGCTAATAAATTGAATGATACATTATTGAATACATATACAACACCGTTATTTGAGAGAATAAGTACTGATGTTTATAAGGATTCTAATTTATCTTTTATATCACCTTCTGATTTAACTAAAATTGGGTTTAGCAATGAATTACCATCAACTCCATGGAAAGATAAAGAAACGGTTGATGAAATTAAAGACAATGCACCAAAGATATTTTCATCACAAAACAGATTAGTTACTGGAAATGACTATAAGTCATTTGTAGATACTAATTATTCAAATATAGTTAAATCTCTCAATGTTGTTAGCAATACTGAGTTTATTAATGGTTATATGAAATACTTTTTTAGTCTTGGGTTAAATGCACCTAATGATGATCCTCGGTTCCTATTAAACCAATTAAAATTTTCATCTTCCGCTGAATTGAATAATATCTACTTTTTTATGGTACCTCAAATAGATAATTATAATCAAGAGAATATAGAATCTAATTATTTAACTTTATCACAAAAAAATAGTATTATTAATAGTATGATAGGTACGAAAATGTTAACAACTGAGCTAATACCTGAAGATCCTATATATACAGCATTTAATTTAGGTTTAGAGATTAGATCAGATGAAATATTAACACCTGAAATTATTGATGAAACGTTTTTAGTTATCGAAAAAGCTACATCTGTTAGATCAAGTGAGGAATCAATAAAACAGCAAATTAATAATATATTTATAAATTATTTTAAAGACTTACAATTAGGTTCTATTGTAAGTCTATCAGATTTAAAATCGCAGATATATGCTATTAATGGTGTTCGAAACATAAAAACACGTCGAGTTGTAGATGGAATTACGTATGAAAATTCTAATGTATCTCTCGTAGCATTTAACCCAGTTTATTCTGATATTGATATTAAAATTATTTCAAATGATACTAAAATGGCTTACTACCAATACCCATTTTTATGGAATAACGATATACAAAATAGAATTATTATAGAAAATGCCTAAACTAGATTATAATTTTAAACCATCGTATGAATCTTTACCAACTGCTAATGTTGATATTCGAGTTACAGATAGGACAAATAACCCAACGTTAACTGCATATGCAGGGGAATTAGGTAAGCTTACAGTTGTGCCAGTATTTTTATCCGCTAGTCCTGAAATCAGTAATTTAAACTATAAAATAGACTTAGGTGATGGTACAATTAGTAAAAATTTATCAGCAACTCACTATTATAATACACCTGGAGAATATAAAATAACATTAGTAGTTACAACTAGTGCTGGTAATCTACATGTAGGTAATTTACCTAAAATTATAAAAGTTACAGACATTATACCTGATATTATACATTTAAACTATAGTAATAACTCTTATACCGGAATTGGGTTTAAAATAGGTGAACAACCTCCTTCTACAATGGCTCAAGAAATAATTGTAACAAGATATAATAGTTCAGTTACATCGTCTCTTATGGAGCAAAATGATTATAGAATTAATCTTTCTGTTGAAGGTAATGAATCGACATTTTACACACAACAACAATTTAATTCAGATAACCATTTTCAATTAAAAAATACATCATTTTTTGCTAATGATAGAAGTAATGAATTTAATGTAATTGACAGTGTACCTACCACTAGTGTTGATATTTTTGCTGGTTATGATGAAGAAAAGGAATTAATATTAAAAAGTTTTGATATATTGACTGATGAAGAAAAGAAATACACAGTAAAGGTTGGTACATCTGGTGTAGGTTCATTTTATTATTATAGTGATAATATTGTTTCTGAATTTGATACAACTATAAGTGAACCTGTAATAATTCCTTTAACATACGAAAATGATGTATCTATCATTGATAATACATTTTATATTAGTGTTATTGTACCAGGGGAGGTTGTATCACCTGCGCTATCAGGGCAACATGGGTTGTATAATGGTAATTTTCTATTAAATGTACCAAATGATACCCCGATCACTATTTTAAATAATGGTAAAGAAGATAATATTCGAATAGTTAGTGGCGACGTTTACGGTAATAAAAATGTATACAACACCAATGCTGATGGTAATTATAATTTCTATACAGGTGTTGTTGGGTTATATGTTGATGGTGATTTCGATACGGTTAGGTTATACCCATTTAAAGAAGGTAATATTAACGGTGGTAGTTTAGTTTATAACTCTGAATCTAATATATATTCATTACAATCAAAACTATAGCGCGCGACTTGGTAAATATCATAAATATTTTCGATGGGTAAGCAAATTATACATGCTAGTTTTGACCTTAAATACACTAGAGATCCAGAATCTGAGTATTATGATATTTCACCGCAACGATTTAATATATTAAACGGTATATCTGAGACCATACCTATTAATATAATATCAAATCAATTCGCTAATGATAAAAAATTAGTTATATCTACAAACGGGGTTGATGGTTATGGTTATGATAATACCGATTTTAAATTGAACCCTATATATTATGCAGGTCAAAAAATTTATTTCGTTTGTAGATTAAAGACATCAGATAATTTTCCAATAAAAAATATACCAGCATTTCGTTTAGATTCAGACAATTTTAGATTTTCGTTATCAGCAGTTAAAGATGCTGAAGGTAATGATGTAAAGTATAAATTATTAGATGAAAATATTGATAATATAGATTACAGTGGAGGTTATTTTAAAGGGTCGATAATTATAGATGAACCTGCATATGGTATTAAGTTATACTCTACTGTATATACCCCGACTTTTGGCGTCCAAACAGGTGAATCAAATGAATTTAATGTACACCCTGATACCGGTTTGTATGGTTATAGAAAAATAAATGAAGATAATGACCAGGAACAAAATTATAAAGATCTAAGATTTCAAAATATTTTACAAGATCATATTACCCACGATTTCTTTACTAATTTCTTAGGAGAAGCAGTCGGTGATAAAAACAGTTCAACAGATAGCTTAGGTATAAAAATTTACGAAAAAATTAGTAATTTTACAGCAAATAATGCGGATGTCAATACTAGTAACGTTACTGGGTTATTATCCATGTTAGAATCTGTAAAAATTGATTATGAAACTTACAATCTAGAATTTCCTGCTAGTCTTTCTAGAATTGTAGATAATGCTTCAGTTAATTTAAGTTTACAAAAAGGCAATATAAATTATTTTAATTCTGATTTCGATGATAAAGGTCAAATAATTAGTGATGTTCTAGGTATAAACAAAGGTGTTGAATTACCTATAATGTCTACTTTATTGCAGACGGGTAATAATGCAAAACCTATAGTAGCATATGAAAAATTTAGCAATATATATACTCTATTAGATACTAATTTATTAAGTTGTTACGATTTTAGATACTTACACCCTGAAACAAATACATACGCTTTATCTGATTATAGTAAATATTGGGGATGGGGATTAGTAATGCCACCTCAAATTGGTTTAGTTGATGATTTCTTTATAGTAGAAAATACTACATATAATAGTCCAAGCGGAGAATTATTATACCAAAATGTTCTCAAATTCCAAGATAATTTTGGTAGACTTACAACTCAATCATATGATAAAGAAAAAAGAGATCCTTCAAATATAGCAAATTTCTACACATTTTATGAATATTTGAGTACACCTCAAGGTTCAAACATTCAAAAGTTTATAGATTTTGATAATCCAAATACATATGTAGGAAGCTTAACAGGTGAAGCGGCAATGAGAAGCTTATCATCATATTCGAGTTATATCGGTCCTGGAGGTATGGTTGATGATATAATACTAAATAATTTAGTAACTAACACTATATTTGTTTCAGGTATAACAACAATTGAATCTACAACTTTAGATAATATTAATTAAGATGACACAGCAATTAAATACATTTCAAGATTATACAGTTAAAAATAGTATAACTAATAACTTAAATGATGAAAAGTTTGATTTAAAAGGACCTTTTTCATTTATAGAGTATTTAGATTATGCGCAAATATTAGACAATAGTACACAAAATATTGATAATTATAAAAAGTATTTGATAGAATGGGATAGTTTAGATTTAAACACTCGCGGGAATGAAACTAATACCATTCGAGATCAATTTATTATATTGTTTAAGGATATTAATCAAAATTATACAACTGTTGAAGAAAAGAGATACCTTTCAACTATAGACTTCAACAACGAGGAAAATTTATCAATTGCTTTACCCTTTTTTGCCAATAAAATAAAGGAAATTTGCATATACTATAAACAAAAGAGAAATAACTATTTAAGAGATTTAAGTATCATTGACGCAAGAGGTAGTAAAGATGGTGTACAAGATTACATAAAAAATGCTATTGTTGATTTGTTTTTTGGGGATCAAAGTTCTACAAACTTATCATCGTCTTTAAGTCTATCTGCAATGCAAATTAATTTAGATATAGGGCTTGAAGAAGGTTACGATATATATAATGACATTTTTGATACTGATAGTGCTAAACCAGCTCTTTTTTATGACTCACCTACTGTACTTGAATCAATTGCAATTGTACAGCCTGAAGGTACGACAACAACTACAACTACAACTACAACTACAACACCTGAACCGCCAAGAACGACCCCTCCACCGGTGCTACCAAATATACTTTGGGTATTTGATGAACCTAATTCAGGTACTCAAATAAATGATTTACAGGTAGCATTTACAGGTTCGGTTGACGTCGATTGGGGTGATAATACCAGTGATATATTGTTTACTAATACCCCGACTGACCATATATACGGTACCGTTGAGATTTTATATGATTATCTCACATACGAAGATGGTACACCTGTTCTTGATGATGATGGCTTAGTTATATATCTTGATTAATATATTATACAGCTACTGCATCATCAAAGAATGCGTCTGTAGCTTTAATATAAGCGTAAGCCTGTGAAGCTAAAGAATTGCCTTCTTGTCGGAGAACTGAATCATCGAAATACTCGATGAACTTATCCATATCTACGGTATAGGTTTTAGAAGCTTCTGCGACGTAAGAAGCTCCATTATTTTTTGCATCTTCGCTAACCCAAGCAAGTATCCATAATCGGCATGTCATTGCATGATAATCAAATTCAGTTGCTACCTTTAGTGCCCAATAGTTAAGTTCGACGCCATTAGGTAGAGTGTGTGTTTTTTGTAGTGCCATAATGTTATATTTATATGTTTATAGTGATTAGTTCCAGTTAGATACCTGTACGTCTAGATTTAAATTTCTATATTGAGCGATCTGTATTTGATTATCACTGCGTGGAATCAACTCTATAGCTATTGTTAATATTGCGTTAGACGCGACATTGGGTAAGACTATACGACCTTTCCTCCATGCGTACTGCATTCTTGTATGGGTATCTGCATTAGGATTAGGATCCCAATTTTCATAATCAATATCTCGCATAGATTCATCGAATATTACACTTGTTGCACCGGTAGTCGTGTTATAATAGGTCCAAGTAGAACCATTGTTATTGCTGATTGCTATTCGCGGAGCATTAGGTACCGGTCCGTCAGTATCCGTATAGTAATGTACATGCGCAGTTATATCAAGAGTTAAATCATTACCTGAATCGCAAAGAAATCTATTATCTATTGTCGCTCCCGTAGCATTTCTACCGTAAATCTTAACTTGAGATTTATATGCTTTTTGTCCGCGAAGACTGTTTGTAGGATGGTTAGGAGCATATACCACACCAGAAGTATCATAACCACGAACCCTCATCGTCGGTTTTGCAGGTTTCGCAAGTGCATCAGACCGATATAAACTTACTGAGTCATCAACGATTATTTTACTTTGCTTAATTGTACCGCGAATTGTAACATCATTAAATACAGCGTCGCCGTTACCTCTTATTCGGAAACCGGCACTATTACTATAATTATTTGATTGAATCACACCACTGGTAGTGTTAAGTGTAAATGTAGCGGAATTAATTGTACCTGATGAAATAGTATTTGCTGTAACAGCTCCTGCTGCGATTTCATTTGCTGTAACAGCTCCTGCAGCAATCTTACCTGCTGTAACAGCTCCTGCAGCAATCTTACCTGCTTCAATAGCATTTGCTGCGATTTCATTTGCTTCAATAGCACCTGCAGCAATCTTATCTGTTGTAATAGCATTTGCTAGAATTACAGTTGATGTTACAGCTCCTGCTGCGATTTCATTTGCTGTAATAGTACTTGCTGCGATTTCATTTGCTGTAATAGCACCTGTAGCAATCTTACCTGTTGTAATAGCATCTGCAGCAATCTTATCTGTTTCAATAGCACTTGCAGCGATTCTACCTGCTGTAATAGCACCTACAGCAATCTTATCTGTTGTAATATTACCTGCTGCGATTTCATTTGTTGTAATAGCACTTGCAGCAATTTCACTTCCTGTTATAGTACCTGCTGCGATTTCATTTGCTGTAATAGTATTTGAAGCGATTTTAGTTGCTGTAATAGCATCTGTAGCAATCTTATCTGTTTCAATAGCACTTGCTGCGATTTCATTTGCTGTAATAGCACCTGTAGCAATCTTACCTGTTGTTATAGTACCTGCAGCAATTTCACTTCCTGTTATAGTACCTGCTGCGATTTCACTTCCTGTTATAGTACCTGCTGCGATTTCAGCTGCTGTAATAGCACCTGTAGCAATCTTACCTGCTGTAATCGCTCCGTCCACTATTAACTCACCGTCGATTTTCTCTTCTATACGAAGATCTTGAGCCTCCATGTACCCAATAGTACCATTGTAACTAAGGATAATTAAAGGTGTCATCGTTCTGGCATTGGCTGGGAAGGTTTTGGTCGTATCAAAGCCAAACTCACCAGAGTGAAGTGTAAAATCAGTACCTGGGACAAAACTACCACCACCTATATAAAACCATTGGGAGCCATTACCAGCTACGTTGTTCCCACTAGCATCAAACAATGCCACTCCAATGTAGCATGTCCCATTAGCGGTGGCGGAAGACCTTCTAACTACACCACGGATACGATATGTTTTGTTTGGGTCGAACGGCAAACGGTCAGCCCCGTTATACCATGTCCTGTTTGAACCTCTTATTACATTGTTACCTACTAAACCATCAGTGATGGTCGTAAAAGTTGCATCCGAAAGACTACTAGGGTATTTAACCCACGCTGAAGAGTCTTGGCATCCTGGATCAGAATTAAGAGCCGCACCACGGCCAGTGACCAAAAGCTTATTTGTTGTAACCGCTCCAGCGGATATCTCATTAGTGGTAATAGCATTAGACTGTATCTTTCCCGTTGAAATAGAATTATTTTCAATCTTAGTCTCGGTAATAGAATTTTCTGCAATCTTACCTGCTGTTACCGCTAGCGCTGCTATATGAGTCTCGTTAACAGCATTTGCTGCAATCTTACCTGCTTCAATAGCATCATCTGCTATTTTTGTAACGGTAATAGCATTTTCTGCAATCTTATCAGCATTAATAGCTAAATCTTGTATATGAGTATCATTGACAGCATTTGCTGCAATCTTACCTGCTTCAATAGCATTATCTGCTATCTTTGCTACTGTAACAGCATTTTCTGCAATCTTATCAGCATTAATAGCTAATGATTGTATATGAGTATCGTTAACAGCATTTGCTGCAATCTTACCTGCTTCAATAGCATCATCTGCTATTTTTGCTACTGTAATAGCATTTTCTGCAATCTTATCAGCATTAATAGCTAATGATTGTATATGAGTATCATTGACAGCATTTGCTGCAATCTTACCTGCTTCAATAGCATTATCTGCTATCTTTGCTACTGTAATAGCATTTTCTGCAATCTTATCAGCATTAATAGCTAAATCTGCTATCTGATCAGCTGTAATACTATTATCTACTATCTGATTACCATATATCTCTAAAGAACTGGTTACCTGCGCAACTATATCACCAGTATTAATTTGTGCAGCACTTATTTTAATAGCATTAATTGTTTCAGGAGTTATTTTATCAACCGTAATTGAATTAGCAGCTATCTTATTAGATGTAATAATACCATCGAATAATAAGTTATCTAAGTCGACTTGTTTAGATTCATTGTTATTAACAACATATACAAGGGTACTATCGTTACTTAAATTACTTTTAACTTCCTTACTTAATTCTGTTAACTTTTTACCAGCGGCCATAAAATTATTTATAGTCTCACCTTAAATATGGTCAGCAGTATGTATATAATTTAACTAATATAGCCGAAATATCTCTGATACCACGCGTATTCGGTATCGATAAAATTACAAGCAGCTTCTCCTAATATTTCTACCGAATCATTTACTAGAGGTTCTACCTTCTTACGTATAGTGTGTAGATCATTGTCTAATGCATGTATCACATCGTTCTCTTTAGTTGTTTGTTCGATGTTATCAAAGTTATGTATATATGTTTCAACATCTAATACCTTATATATCTCATCCATTATTTCTTGAGGTCTCGAAGTTAAATCTTCTGCTCGTATAAACATTACACTACCATCTAATCCCATCTCAATTAACTCTTGAATTCTATCTAAAGATATATTAACTGGCATATTTTTCATATACATATCAGCTCTCTTAAAGACTGTTGTACCTCTAACTTCAGATTCAATTAACCATTGAGATGTTTTATCTGGGTTCTTTCTGTGAAGCTTCTCAAACGATGCTGCTATACACTTTAAGTCTCTAACCATGCAAAAGATTTTAGGTTTCTCGCCTAAGAAATTCGCCATCCAACTAACATTACCTTTCCAGCCTCTACCCTTTAAAACCACAAACTGTTTATCAGTTAGAGTATTGACATATGCATCTAAGCCGCCCTTACAAAAATTACGCCAAGCTTGTAATGATAGATCTTGATCAACTGCGGCTTTAAACTCAGATGAATTTGTAAACTTCTCTCTTGCGCCAGCTAATAACTCTAAAGCGCCATCAGTAGGTGTAGCATAGAAAAAAGGATTCTGATTAAAAATATTCTGTAGTAATGTACTACAGGCTCTAGGCATTGAGGAATTAAAATATATATCTTTCACCTCTATTATTTTATAATATATTTCGTAAATATCAATGTTATGTTCACTTTAGGTATTGCTACATATGAAGATTATGATGGGTTGTATTTTACTATTCAATCGGTTAGACTATATCATCCATTGGTAACTGAAATAATTATCATAGATAATAACCCAGACTCAAAAACTGGTGAATGTAATAAAAAATTACAAGGGGAAAGTACATCTAATTGTACAATTAAATATGTACCTTTTACAGAAAAACAGAGCACCACTACAAAAGGTGAAGCTTTTAAACATGCTACAAATGAATATGTAATTATATGTGATAGTCATATATTATTTCCTCTAAATTCAATTGAATGTTTAAAAGATTATTACCTAACCCACCATAAACCATATGATTTTATACAAGGACCATTATTATATGATGATCTAACACATATAAGTACACACTTAGAAAGAAAATGGAGAGGTAACTTTTATGGTATATGGGCGACATCAGATATTGATGAACCTTTTTTTGAAATACCAGCAATGGGGATGGGGGTATTTTCATGTAAACGTGATGAATGGTTAGGATTCAACGAACTTTTTACTGGGTTTGGGGGAGAGGAGTTTTATATTCATGACAAATATAGGAAACATGGAGGCCGGTGCATTTGTTTAAAAGATTTTAAATGGGTTCATAGATTTAATAGACCTGCAGGTGTACCATATACTAATACTTTAAGTGATAGATGTTTTAATTATTTCATCGGTAGGTTAGAATTAGAGCAAGATTATGTAGATGTAGCTGATAATTTTACTAATAATGGGCTATCGAAACAAGAAGTTGAAAGAATATTCGTTAAAGCTTATAGTCTATACACTAAAAATAAGGTTATTAGATAAATACTTTATATGTCACACTTCAATCAGTTAATTGAACTCGATCAACAGCAAATTACTGCATCGAGTAATAATTCAATAAGTGCTACAGACTTTCTTGATTTAAATAAAGCTCTGGTAAATATTTTAAATGAAAAGAATATAACATTATCTGAATTAGGTGACCATAGTCCAGTTGTTACTTTTGACCAACCAGATACAAGTCTGCTAGATTTAAATGATTATATAAATTACGATAAAACTGAGCCTGATGAATTAAAATTATTTTATAAAAATCAATTAACCGAAAATTTAATTGGTACTGATTTCTATTATCTTTCTACAAATTCTCAAAATCAAACAATCTCAGGTAAATATATATCTGCTCAAAATAAAGCATATAACTACTTCAACGTTAATAATGCTACAACGTTCTCAATACCGGTATCTTCATCGATGTTTGAGAAAGATATTGGTGGGTTCTTCTTACCAGTAAAATATTCAATATTAAGGACTATTGGTAAGTACGATTTTTTCTTAAAAGATAACTTAGAAATAGATAAAATTTACTCATTCCCTGATCCAAACGTTCAAGGAAATATTTCAGGGTTAAGTAAATCACCGTTAGAAACACCATTTAATTTTGTGACAAACAATCTCAACTTTAAAAACATATCTTCTTCATATGGTAGAAGAGGTGTTAATAGTGATTATAGAGATCAAAATTTTTATTCATATGATTCAGTTGAACAAAAAAGAGTAATAACTGTCAATAAAAACCTAAGCTCTTTTAAAGATAAATTCTCAGATTTATTCAATAACGGTTATATAACTAATATCAATGATGATATATACGGTAATAGATTTTTTGAATTTATAGAAGATCCAGCTGTAGTTCAAACAATCGATCCAGAATTTAAATTACAATCAGGTGACTTTTCAAATTCTAGTAGTTTATCATCTAAGAGTAATCTTTTTTATAATTCATTATCAGCTAATTCTTCAAATATAAATGTTAAAACGAATACAGTTAAACAAATTTATGTATATAACAAATATAATAATACATTTAAACCATTAAGCTCGGAATTTAATGATATATTTTTAGAGTATAAACCATACAAAGATGTATATGAAGAATTAATCAATAGCATAACAGATATAAAAATATATAACGATGTATATACATTCAAAACTCCTTCATACTATTTAATAGACTTTTTTAATTATAAAAAAGGTGTATATACACAAACCCCGCAATATGCTTTAATCTTAGATAATTCTGAAGAGATTAAAAATCAAAGTCTATTCGGTTTAAGTAACGACTTCGTCGTCGGTAATAATATTTATAAGGTTAGAATTAAAAGACTTAACGATCAGAGTTCTCAGACTAATAGTGCGTTTTATTATGAGTTTTTTGGGTATGATATGGTGAGTAAGGAAATAGTGCAAATCGTTAACGAGTATATTACTAAACCAGAATTCTTTTATGAACATTTTGATTTAGAACTAGATAGAGCTCCTCAAAAAATAGTAAATGTAAGTTTATCTCACAATGAAAAAGTTAATGCATTTGTATTAGTTGTCCAATATAACGATTTAAATGAGAACGTATTTCTGCATTCATTGACATTTAAAATCAGAGATAATATATTAAATTTATTAGAAAATGAATTATATGTACCAGAAAATTATTATGAAACGTCAGATTTCTATAACGATATCGAATTAGCAGCTAACTATACAAGCGTTTCACTAACATTAGATAATCCAACAGCACAGGATTCAGAACAAGGAGTCATTTTAATATAATTATGCAATACGATACAAAAACAGTTTATTTATCAAATGCATACCCACAAGGTGGTATCAATTCATCGGGTATTTATTTTAACGTTGCAGGTAAAACGAAGGTATTATTTGATTTATCTAATATAGATAAAGGTTTAGTAAATGGTCTTGGTATAACTAAAACGTACGTTAATTTTGGTGATGGTAATGTTAAATACTATGAAAGTATATTTAACCCAGCTAGTGAAATATTCTTACCACCTGCAATTATAGAACATACATATGTCGTAACTACAACTGCAGATAAATTAGACGGTGTTGTGGACTTTTTTTATAGTAATGGTTATACAAGTAGAATCGAATTGAGTACATACGTATCTCAAACAAATTTAATTGATATAGGTTTACAAAACACTGAAAATCAATTATTTAACGCTGGCGGTATGAAAAAGGTTATTACATTTGCAACCAAAAATAATGATTTATATAATTGTGTAATAGTACCAACTTTATTAAATGAATATAATAGAGAAGCGAGAAGCGTTATACCGAAACAAATTGACCGTAATATATATTTACAGACATCAAGAAGAGGTGATTTAGTAAATGTACTATCAGCTACAGATGTATCATCTACACGTATTACACCGAATCAAAGTGACTTTGGCTTTCTAGTTTACTAACTATTTTATTCAACCGTTTCAATTCTTCAACCATAACAGGTATTAATTGAATATAATCAACTGCTAGGTAGCCGTTATCTCTTTCACATACTGCATTCGGTAGTACTTTTTGAACCTCTTGAGCTATTAACCCTGTACTACTACCTTCTCTATCAGACTTATCATTCCAATCAAAGCAATAACCATTTAAACTATTAATAATGTTATTGGAATCTGAAATACAAGTAATATTTTCTTTCAATCTTTCATCTGACGAACTAAACGCAATGATATCATTGCGTCCGTATATGACACCAGTTGCAGTAATGCTACCTAAAGTACATATACTACCAGCCGCTGTAATATCCTGCGTTAAAATATCACCATTAGATTGAATTACGGTGTTACCATTAGTATCGCTACCAATCGTTATACTACCACCAACTGATGTATTACCGGTAATATTACCTGTTAAATTACCTGTAACTGGTCCGTTAAATCTTGTTGCGCAAACTGTACCACCTATAGATAATTTATGCTGATATATTGGTGAGGTACCGATACCGATATTACTACCACTTTCCTTTATAACTGAATCACCTATGGCTGTACCACCTGTGAATTTAGATATTGTATTTACTGTACCACCACCAGCTATATTACCAGTGCAACTAGTACCAGTACTAGTTATCCACTTAACCCCACTACCAGTTGATTCTAATATTTGACCATTTGAACCTGGCAAGTTAACAGAATCTCTTAATACGCTATCTAGTTTTAAATAACCATTAACAGTTGTATTGCAATTAACCGATAAACTATTAGCTATATTTACAGCATTACCACTTTCAGATATACTTGAATCAACTAAAGTACTAGCATCTGACCATTTTGGTACTACAGTACCAGTACCAGTACCACATACTGTACCTTCACAAGTCGCACCACCTGATGGTGCAGCCCATTCAATTTTTGTTCCTGTTGATTGTAATAGATTACCTGCACTTCCTAATCCATTAGTAGCACATAAACCACCTACCTTTAAATTAAAATTACCATTTGTTGTTAAATTGCTAGTGAATAAACCTGTACCACCTACAGTTAAATTATCATTACCAGTATTGGAATTTATATTTACCCTACCGCTAGCTCTAACAACAAAGTTGTTAGAACCGTTTACTGAATTACCTGTTGAAATTTTAAAATTTGATTGATCGGTAACATCCAAACCAACACTGTAATTTTTAGCATTAGTTGCTTCGCAAAATCTTATATATGGGGAATTATTTGCACTACACACTGTTAAACCAGATTCAGTAGAATTTAAAGGAACTGATGTAATTCTTGAACTGGCTGCCTGGTTACCACCGACTGTTAGATTACCTGGTATACATGTAAGATTAGATGATGTACCTAAACAATTATCACCATTAGTGAGTGTATCACCTGTAACAGTTAAATTACTTGCTATACATGTATCGCTAGCTACATTTAAAGTATCACATATATTTACAACTCCTAAAGTACTAGTACATGCAGCATTAGACTGAGTAATATTACCTGTTATATCAACACTACCTTTAATTGTTGCTCCTTCATTACCTTGACCAATTTCTAAACTACTTATATTACCTTGACCATCAGATAAACATGTTCTACCAGTATTCGACAACTCTAAAGAATCTAATGTTTTAATTAAGCCGGAGTATGTATTGTTAATTTCTTGATCAGTTAATGATGGCATAATAATATTTATATTATTATTAAATGTTTAATGAAGCTTTTTCAAAGAATGGTGCAAGCTTATTTAAGGGTTAACTAACGAAGGTGTCAAGCGCCTTAACGCTGAGGTAGAGAAGTTAAAGAGTATTCAATCTTTTAAACATCTGATTTTACAGCTATAAAATTAACAATAGCATCTTGGTATTGGGCGACCCACCCTCCATTATAATTTCCAATTTTAACGTTTAATTGAATATTGTTGTTATTTACATATACTAATTCGACTACGTGAGGTTCAAATCCCTTAGTGGTTCCAGATCCGGATTGAGAGACACTATGAGCATTTGCTGTTAACATCCAGATTTTACCAGTACCAGCATTCGGTAACGTTATATTATATCTACCTTCCGAATTTCTTACCGATGTAAAACCAGTACCAGTATTTACAGTACCGTCAGCTGCTACTGAACCAGCAATGATTGGTGAATTTGCATCAACATATTCCTTAGTAGCAATTGATTTATCATCTGTATTAATCTGAGCAATTGTACGATCAACAGTTATAGGACCGGTACCTTTGTTAGTCAGCTCAAATTTTCCGTCTACTCCTGGATATCTAAACAGTCGAGCATCGTAATCATAGCCACTATCACCAACTGCGCCTTGAGAGTGAAAATCAATATATGCATTACGATCACCGCTTCCCCAATAATTGACTTCAACCGCTTCGCCATTCGTAAAAATAGCTCCAGTTGTGAGAGTACCGTTTTCATTCCAATTTGGTGCACCGGTACTTAATTTACCAGGTGTTACAGCACCAGTCGCTATCTGTAAACTACCTGCTCCAGTATATGAAAAATCACTCGTTACATTTAATCCAATCTCTGTTGTAGATAAATCTACACTTGTTGTTTGCTGACCTGATCCGTTAAGTGCAGATAACCCAGCTGTTATATTAGGGTTATACTGAATAACTTCATCAGGTATTGCTTTGATGATATAATTAGTTACTGTATATGGTTGGATATTATTGTGTGATTGACCGCCACCAGTTGGTTGAATAGTCTCTGGATCCGTCGTTTTTGCGGTCTCTGCATTATCTTTCCAAAGACCAGGTGCCCATTTCTGATTATTATTGTTACCGCGGTCATTTCCGCGTAAGGTATGGCTATGGCTCGGTATTTGATCTACATTAAGCGTATGTGTATAATAGCCTTGCATATCACCTAACGAAGCTGCAAAATAAGTTTCACCATCGTTACCAAGACCATAACCCATTGGTACTCTACCTTGTAAATTAGGTAACTTAAAATAACCACTTGATGAAGGTGTACCATATTCATTACCAATTATAGCGAATAGATCCGGGTATTGTGTTTTTAATACTTCAACACCATTACAAGGTAGAAATTTATCATCTGTCGGTAATGTTTCGCTTCCATATGGTAAGATTGTACCAACTGGTAATACTTTATTAAGAACAACAGCACCTGCTTGTGGTTCGAAATTACTAGGTAATACCCATTCTAGGTTACCACCTACCGTATGTTGTAAAAATCTACCATCGGTAATAGTTGATGGAAACTTATAATTAATATTGTTAATACCTAAGTTCGGCGATGTAATGTCTAAACCGTTAATAGTATAATTACAAGAATTATTTATTTTAGTATTATCAATAGTATTATCTGGGATTTTACTACCAATTACAGCTTCATTAGCAATCTGATCACTACCTACCGCGCTACTTGCTATTTTTCTCGACGTTACATTATTGTCTTTAATTTTAACTTCAGTTACTGCATCTGTTGATAGTTCTGAACTACCGACTGCGGCATATGCTATTTCTGAACTACCAACCGAATTGCAAGTTATTTGTCGACTACCGACTGC
>Ga0228645_1000003_pt1 | contig 101985 bp, 95 predicted proteins | sample 57DmetaG_FD_190072 | JGI IMG/M metagenome (GOLD analysis project Ga0228645, IMG submission 190072) | Seawater microbial communities from Monterey Bay, California, United States - 57D | ecosystem: Environmental > Aquatic > Marine > Coastal | place: USA: California | collected 2016-11-06 | reverse complement strand
AACTCATAAGCAGCTTTCAATGTCTCGACATCAATATAGTACGTGTCATCGTCACATTTGGCTATGATGTCATTGTCATTGAATCTGCGTAAAAATTTGTAGAATGTCTCCCATGTTTTAGTTGCCTCAGCAAGCTTGTCCTTGTCATCAATTATTCTACCTCGCTCCTCACTGTTATACAAATGTACTCGACCAGGATACTTGTCATTTAGTTCTGCACTTAGTTTTTTTATTAACTCATGGTCACTTCGCTTGCGTGTCATGTCAATGAACCAGTAATTGTCAACAGCACCTATTTTTAATGCACTGTCAATGTATGGCATAAGTATCTTTAAATTTGCTTCTCTACCCATGAACGTGCAGAGATGTGATGTGTATTGTTTATCGTTCGACATATATATATTTAATTAAAAATGTGTATGTTTGGTTGCTCAACTGGAAATTATTTTGTTAAAATTTATTTGTTTTTCATTCATGTTGTCATTGTAAAAACGACGTTTGATTATGGCCTTTATATGTTCACCCTTGTTTCCGCAATACCACCAATTGTTGTCTTTTTTAACAGTTAAATTTTTTCTGAAATGATGGTTCTGAATAGCAGCATCATACAATGTTTTGTTACAATCAATATCAATTTTCGCGGTTTTTAACATCTTGCCTAGGTTGTTGCCCACATCTTTGAAATCTACCACATGATCAACTCTCAACTCCTTACCATCAAAATAATTTCCATAGTTTAGAAACCGACATTGCCCGAAGAAGGGCCATCCTTCATCGAATGGTTTTTTCCATATTATGAGCTCCGGATCGTCAATGTATGGAAATGATGCGAACTCCAACCCATTGGCAGGATTGATCCATTTTGCCTCACCATCATACAGATCGAGCAATTTGTTGAGTTTGAATCTTCTGGCGACATCTAGTGCGTTTTTGGTTTCGATCGCGTTCGCGGCTGCATCGTACGTTTCGTGGCTTGTTAGATCGAGTGTAGGAGATTCTAGCTGAGCCAAACACCACTCTTCAAAATAATGTCTAGTTTGTTCCGGGAAAGCGGACAATAAGGAGTTTTGTTGAACCCATTTGACCGTCTCTGGTAAAGTTTTATCTTCATGATGCTTTTGTTTCTTGGCTTGCGTCATTTGCATCATGCCAGGTTTTACAACGTTCGGATTCAAAAAATAGAACAATGACAAAATACGATCTTGAGGTTCTCGTTCAATGGTGAACTTGGTGTAGTTGTTCCAGATATCATCCCCTACAATCTCTTTGATCATGAACCACGGTAAATGATTACCGTATTTTTCTTTGTAATCTAGCGCGCACTTGCCGGTGGAAAATGGTTTGTCTATATTGACTTGTGTGTCCGCTTTGTTCTCATCATCCTTACCTTCAAAAGGAGGATCACCGGCCATAACATCATCCGGTCCTAGATGTGGTTTAATAAACTTGAGAAAAGTTTGTGTGGCAGTCTTGTGAGTTTTCACAAATATGAATTTATGTTTGTGTGATACGATCATGATGTAATTTAGAGTAATCCAGCTACTTTCAACCACTGTTCAACACGATGATGTGGTCTGTGATTTTCTAAGACAAATTTACGACCGTTGTTGGCAATCCGCTCAGCAGCATCTGGGTATTTGTTGTAAAAGCATATTTTTTCAGCCAGGTCTTGTGCGTTGTCATACACAATCCAATGTTCACCTTCGATCAACCCAGCTGGTGGTAACATCATTCTGTTGTGCATCACCAGCGCACCACTTGTCATGGCTTCCATTAGTCTGTAATCACCTTCGTAATTTCCTGGGCATGCTGTAACTATGATCTTAGACTGGCACATAGTTTGTATGTATTTGTACTGTGTACTGCCTGGTGTGTCTATCTCTAATCCCGCCCGGCCTTCTTGTCCTATTGATTTTGTGGTCCCGTTGGTGTAACCAATATGTGTTTTCAGGTTGTTGAGAGATTTCACAACAAGAGGTATATATCCGCGAGCATTATTGGGTCTGATTTTATATAGTTCAGCAACATCACGTGATTTTTCAGTGCATGGAAAAAATACACTAACATCTAGATCTCTTTGACTGTAGTCTGTATTTAGTTCTTTTGATTTTTGATAAACATCCTCTCTCACACAAAACGGAGCATGGTGTATTTTGTATTTTGTATTTTCAAGAGAAACCGGTAAACCTTTTTCCATCACAGTTAACGATCTTTTGAAATTAAAAATATTTCCCGGGGCACCTAAATCAACAAACATTCTGTCGTTGATAATATTACCACCTATAGCATCAGCTACATCCTTATAATCAATGTTGATTACAGGTTTATGTTTGTAGTGATTTGCTATTTTCTTGAACATGTCTGTAGGACCAGACCCATGTAATATGATCACATCAATTTTTTCCTCTTGAAAGTCAACCCACTTGTTTTTAAATTCATCACCAAATGTACCTTCTTGTCTTTTTGGTATATGAGCTCCTTTGTTATTTTTAAATTGTTCCGCCCACACAGGATCTTGTAACAACTTGAAACCAAAAAAGGATGACTCAATCAATTCACACTTGTCACTGTTCATAATACCGGGTTTGATAATTTGGCTAACCTCGTCATTTATTAGTTGTATTAACGGGCACAATATTTTTATTTTGTTTTTCATCACCATCTGACAGTTATGATCAAACAATCGGTTGTGTATTCAAATTCATGAGGTGCATCCGGGCCCCATCTGATGTAATCACCTGGATTTTGCAAAAACACCTCTTGGTCAGTATCGATAAATTTAGCTCGACACTCACCGTGTATCAATATGCATAATGTTTGTGCCTGGTCATCCATCACCTCTTTAGCCTCTCGGAAATCTCCAGCTCGTTGATGTTGGTATTTGAGTTGAAATTTATCTGATTTGAACGCAGGGTCATCAACATAATCACCAATCACCCATCCACGGTTTTGGTCTGGATGTTTGTCGTCAAATAACCGACCTGTACGCAGCAACTTCATTCAAGTATTTAACACGTTTTCCAAATTTTTAAACATCAAATCATAAAAAACATCTAACAATTCATCCAGTTGTTGTATATCCACATTTCCTTTCTCGTTGTACAGCACCTCACGAAAGATACACTCAGCCACATGCAACGCGAACAGCAATTGATTACCACTCACATTGTCAAATTTTCTCGTGCCTGTGTTGATCACCACACACATTTTATCACCAGTGTGTCTGGTCACACTCAACAATTTACCATACTCGCTACTGATGTCTTCTAGAATACAATTCACATAATTGTCCTCCACACGTCTGTTGGTCAACAATTGCATGGTCTTCATCACATGTTCAACTATGTTCGAGGAGTCAACCGATTCACTCGCACTTGAACCATGTTGTGATTGTGAAACCTCTGATTTTTTGACGCCTTTTGATATTGCTTGTTCAGTTGTCACTAGAGCTCGTAGTTGTATCGAAGTTGTAAACACATCAGTCTGCGTTTCTAATATGTTGATAGCTATTGATTGTATCAAATTGACAAGCTCGGTCACATCAGTCACACGTGTTGTTGAACCTGACACATTATGCTCGACAATGATGTCATCTGTTTCTACTAGATCGTCAGACTGTGGTACAATATCAACTTGATATTTCTTGTCATCAACAGGCCAGTTTGACAAGTAATCGATTAATTGTTTTATGGTGGTGTTGTATATTTTCATTTGGTTATGGTTTTTATTTCTGTGACTGTGTGATGTTCAGTGCGAACAAATTCTTGTGGCACGTTGAATGACTTGTAAATTTCACCCGTGACACGATTGAGTGTTTTTTGTAACTGTGTTTTAGGATCTAGAATGCGTTCCAAGTGATGGTGCACACGTGCGCCTACTTTTGCATGCAAAGATTCTAAAAAGGGTTTGGTTATCGGGTGATCTGGATGCAGCCGGTGATGACTCAAATCCTTGGCACCCATGCCATTTGAATCCTTCACATCAGTTATGTCTGGGCATAGAATGTACCCTCTGATGTGTTTTGCCCACCATGCAACTATATCTTGTGATGTGGCATGTACAAACTCACGCTTTATCATCTGCTCGGTTATGTTTGGGTTCAAATACATTTTTTGAACACGTGTGTATGACACAAGATCAACACAATTCAATAACGATTTTGTGTCAGATTCAATCATGTTCAATTTCAATTCGTACCAGCTGTTGTGCTGTTTGCCATCTTTCATGTATTTGAAATTGACTCGTTCATGCATCCATGGATCACCAGGCAACGTGTTGTTAAATTGTATCTGCTTGCCATTCAACCAAAGATTGAATGCGCGGTTTTGATCTTTCGTTTGAAAATACAACATGTTGAAAAACAATTGTAAGTTGTCTCGTATAGAATCATCCGGCCATCCGTCCTGTTTTATTTGCGGATTCACGTTGTGTATCTCTATACGTGCACCTGTGGTCCACGGAATTTGAGTATCGTGTTGTGACACTTCAATCAAATCTGGTTGTAAATCCTGAATGTACTGCTCGTCCGTGCTCTTGAATGTCAATTGGTGAGATTTGTTGTGTTTGTTCTTGCTTGTTATAGTCCAGTGTGTGTTCTTGATGTCGCTGAGTCTGTCGTTTGCTGCTTTGCCTCCGATGCCCATCTCTCCAAGATTCAACTGCTTGCTGCTTTTTGTGTAACTGTTACCAAACACGAAATATTTCTCAAACTCGTTCATGCCGGTTTTGTCTTTATTGTGATCAAACCCATCACCGTTGTCCACAACTGTGACTCTGTTGTCGTTGTAATCTATACGCACAAGTGTGGCGTTGTTCTGTAGACTGTTCTTCACCAGCTCGGTGAACAGATTGTCCACGCTGACCGTGGTGGCCAGTTTGGCGCGCAAATCGTTTCCAGCTTTTACCTGAATCTTCATGCCGGTGAGTTCTCAAATAGCCAGTCTTCGATACGAACCTTTGGATCCCATCCTAATATTTCACATGTTCTGCTGTTGTCCGCGAGAGTTATCTCAGCTTCTCCAGGTCGGTCATCGATGTGCATGAAAGGACCACCGATCATTTTGACCAGATCCAACACACTGTAATTTTTACCATTGCCTAGATTGAACAACCCACCCACACAACGATCATCCTCACATGTAGATGCAAGTATGTTAGCCTCAACTATGTCGCTCACGTGCGTGTAATCTCTACGCCGCTCACCGGTACCAACTATTGTCATGGGCTCTTTCCGCATCTTTTGTTGAAAAAACAACCCTATGACTGGTGCGTATTGACCTTTGGTTGGGCTTCTGTCACCATACACATTGAAGTATCTGAACCGGACTGTTTCTAATCCAAACAATTTAGTGTACATCTTGCACACCTCTTCACCACCCACTTTACCAACACTATACGGATTCAAGCAATCTGTTGGCATGTCCTCTGTTAATGGTGGAGTGTTTATCAAACCGTAACTCGCACTAGTGCCAGAATACATCACACGCTTCACGCCAGCGTCTCTAGCCGCTTGACAAACATTTGTTGTGCCTACAACATTAACACTTATGGCGTATCGTGGATCTATTATGCTTGGTTGTATTCTGCTCTCTGCCGCGAAATGATACACATGATCAACACCCTCGAACAACGGTGCCAGATCATCATAATCCATGATATTCACTTTATGGTTCTCGGTATCATCTCTCCAGTAAAAATTATCATTTTCTGGAGCACATTCATTATCAACGACTACCACATCATGTCCCAATTCTTTTAATCGATCCACACAGTGACTACCGATGAATCCAGCTCCTCCTGTTACTAAACTTCTCATATCAATATTTATCAATTACCTGGTGAAAATCCTCGTCTTGCGCAACCTAAAAATGCACTCACCCGAACACCGTGTATAGTGTGTATTCATTGAAGCCTTCCAAATATCCAAGCACGTCTGGTGGAACAATTTCCGGATCAAGACTGGCCACCCACCAACTTTCCACATCATAAAAGTGCGTCTCGACCTGATTGAATTCTGGATTCATTATTTTTTGTATGGAGTGCGTGTCAATCAATTCTATTTTGGACACTTGTTGTGTGTCGGTTGTTAGACATATGGTTACACTTTGTGGTGCTCGAGCTCCTTTGAACTTCACTGTGGTGGTCTGATCAGACAATATCTCCTCTTGAGTCAAGCTACCGGTGCCCCATTCGACCTGATCACCACCATTGAAAATAATCTTGCCGGTGCCGGTGAGCGAGATGGTGTACACACCCACGCTCACATCCAGATCAGTCTGTGTGGCTTCACTGTCGGTGTTGTTCAATCTTTTCAGTGTGGTGTCTCTCAACGAGTACGGATCATGCACACCAGCGGACACTCTCCATGAGTTCACTTTCACATAAGTCAAGTGATTGGCACCCACACATGTATCTTCTAAAAATGTGCGTGGATAATGACCCGAAGCAGCTTTTGGATGATTGACCGGTTCAAGTTCAGCTTTTGCCGAGATCTGCCGGATTACCCCGACTCTGGAGATTATCAGTTTCTTAGTCATACACGCTTCAGATGAGCGTGTATCGAACCACGCATGTTATTGTGGTGTTCTGGCCAACACCGGATATTTTTAAAATCACATCACCAGACGAGATTTCTGCTGTGTAAGACACGGTGGGTGGGTTGCTGCCAGCCACGGTGGCTGCATGAGTGGTTATCACGGCAACCGAGCCGTTGTGTATCACTTCCATGGGTTGCTTGATGAACACATTTCCGGATTGGATGATGGCGTGTACATCAGCAGCACGAAACGCTGATTTGTTGAATGTCAAGAATGTCTCTGCACCAGATGTTGTGGTGTTTGTTGTCATCACCGCGCGTGAACTCACGTCACATGTCACACCTGGTCCTGTGTCAGTCCACACACCACCATTGGCGTTCAACGACAAACTGCCCGCCACACCACCACTGGCACTCTGCTCGTAACCATCAGCACTCAACACCATCTCGTCCGCGTTTCCATCGATACGATCCACGCTAGGATTGGGTAAGTGTGGTTGATACTTGTCAAAGTTGTACAGCTCTATCTTTTTACGAGCCATGTTATGTTTGACCTCCTGAGCTAGGGTTTAAGTTATGTTGTTCCATGATTCGTGTTACTGTTACACTTCATATTGCAACACGATAGTGGCGTTTGTGTGACCTATTATTTGATTAGCACTCAAGCTGATTCCAAATGTTTGACCCACGCTGGCGCTGGTAGTGTCTGAGAAGCTGAAGACTCGTCCTTGATTGTTTGTGGTGAATGTACCACTCACTGTTTCTATTGGAGTGATAGGAAAAAATTTGTAATCGACGCTGTTCGGATCCGTCTCGTCTCGATTGCTGTGCATGCTCACATTGACAGTGGCGTGTTGTGTTGATGCTCCTCGTAACACCACACGTTTCACCGTGGCGTCATATGGTAATACCATGGCGTGAGAGTAAGTCACGTCCGCCCACACAGCGTCACCCGCGGGTGTGGATGATTGGAAATCTAGAAACTCCGGGCGATTGGCTTGTACATCATGTTGTGGTGCTGTGTTTTTGAACGGATGTCCGTTGGGTAATTTGCTAGTCAAGCCCCATTTGTGTGCCAGATAACCTTCTATTGTCTGTCGATTGTTTTCAGTGATGTCACTGGTCATCAAGACTTCAGCAACTTTTCCAGTGGGAAATTCCTGACCTCCACGGTTTATAAAAATACCTAACGCTCCGGTAGGGTTGAGTTTAACGTCGTAAGTCTTGGCAGCGCCTTGTTGTGTTGAGTTTATTCTGAAACTGTACTCACCACCTGTATGATCAAACACCGCGTTGAATATATTCATGCCGGTGGTTTGAGATGTGGGTAAAGTTGTACTCGTGGCACCGGCACCGGATTCCAATCCTCTTGTTCTCAACACACCGTTAAATCCGCCAGCGCTTCCTGCATCAATCTGAAAATCTTGCAAAGGGTTGGAATTGCCCTTGTAACTCAATATCGCATCAAATCCATTATTAACACCAGATGGTTCACACACGATAAAGAACTGCACATCACCGTCTGTTGGTAATGTTATGCTATTGACACTGGATACGAAGTGTTCATTTTCAACATCAAAATCAATCACACTCAAACTGTTGTGCAGTGTTGAACTTATCTGTGGATCATTTTGCCCGGTCAGATCGCTAGATCCGGCCAGATCGGCCCATGTAGTTATGTTATTGCTAGAGTCTAAAGAGATTGTTGTGGATTCACTTGCGTCCCACCAGCCACTCAAACCTGCAGAATATACAGGTGTCCAGCCCACAAGCTCTCCAGTCGGTCCATATGGTGTTGTGATCTGCAGAGAGCTTCTGGTCATGGTGTGTAGAACTGGTTGGCTAGCCCAGCTGGCGCTGTTGGCATGCACGGTGGTGGTTGTGTCGTTAGTAGTAGTGGAATCACCACCAGGCCAGGACAAATTACTAGCCACAACAACAGGTGGCGTGGTGTTTGTAGGCGTGGCTGACACGTACGCATGTGCAGAGTCTAATGTGAGTCCCCATTTGTGAGCCAAATATCCTTCAATTTTGTCCTGTGTGGATTGTGTCACATCACTCACGATCAACATCTCAGAAAACACACCATCAGGAAACATGCTGTTTGATCGATTTCCAAACAGTCTTATCTCGGCTGGAGATTGTTTGTCTATATATGATGCTTGTGTGAACTTGTTCAATCCGTTCAATCCGCCAGTCACCGTGTCAGTGCTTCCGTTGAATGTGAGCCTGATCAATGCCAGTTGATTGTTTAAACCTCCACCAGGCGCGAGCTTGTGTGTTGTTGCGTCAAATCCTAGACCAGTTGTGAGCAACCTTGCTTCAAATATTGATGCACCAGCTGCATCAAGTTGCCAGCTGTTACCGGTCTTGACGCTCAGAAGAGCATCACTACCATCATCAGTTGTGTCAACACGTGCCACAATGTAGAATGCATGGTCTTCTGGTAGTGGCACGCTGCTGTTCGTTAGTGATGCACCTTCCACAGCAGAAACACTGTTGAGCATGTTCACCGTGCTGCCGGTTTTTATGTCAAACCCAGCACCTTCTTTTGTGAGATCATAAGAGTTGGTGCTCTTGTCATCTATCGAGGTGACAATTGTGGTACCACCGCTCACATTTATCGTGGACACATCTGCAGCGTCATGCCATGAAATCAAATCACTTGACGGTATATCACTTGGCGACCAGACACTTGATGGATTACGTATCTCGTCAGTCACGTTCAACACACCTACACTCAATGGTCCTGCCATCTGATCACCACTCACATTTACAAAATTTGTTTGGACCCAGTCTGTCTGAGCCCAGCTGGCACTGTTGGATTCTACCTCGGTTATAACCGCGTCACGTCTAGCACTGATGTCGCGCACGTTGGTGTATGTATCATCCCAGTAACTGCTTGTCGTTGACACGTCTGTGTATGTGTTGTCCCAGTTGCCACTGGTTGTTGAAACGCTTGAATAAACATTGTTCCAATCAGCACTATTCGACTCCACTTCAGTTATGACCGCGTCTCTTCTGGAGCTGATCACGTTCACGTTGGTGTACGTGTCGTCCCAGTAACTGCTTGTCGTTGAAACGCTTGAATAAACATTGTTCCAGTCAGCGCTGTTCGACTCCACTTCAGTGATAACCGCGTCACGTCGTGAGCTGACGGTATTAACGTTGGTGTACGTGTCGTCCCAGTAACTGCTTGTCGTTGACACGTCTGTGTAAACATTGTTCCAGTCAGCGCTGTTCGACTCCACTTCAGTGATAACCGCGTCACGTCGTGAGCTGACGGTATTAATGTTGGTGTACGTGTCGTCCCAGTAACTGCTTGTGGCACAAACGCTTGAATACACACTGTTTGCTAGCTGGCTGTCTCCTCCGTTCCAATTAACAACACCAGTTGCTGACACAGAGTCAATATGCAAGCTAGCCCATCTTTTGGTTGGTGCGCCTAGTGTGTATGTGGTATCATCATCTGGTATGATGTTACTATCAATTTCTGCATTGAATACTACATTGTCAGTGCTCGTGTCACCAACATTTATCACACCACTTGGACCCGCGCTCAAATACGCATTACCATCCACTCTCAGATCACCTTTGACATGTAGATTCTCATCAAATGTAGCGTCTTGTTTGGCGCTCAACACACCACTCAACACAGTGTCGCCACCTATTGTGGTGTGACCACTGGCCACTAGATCCGCGTGCAATGTGGTTTTCAGCTCAACGTCTAACGTGTCATATATGTATGCAGCATCATCAACATCTAACATGCCACTTAGAACAGTATCTCCACCGACAGTCGTGTGTCCGCTGACGGTCAGATCATCGTGTAATGTTGTGTTTAACTCCACATCCAGCGTGTCGTTGATTTGCGCGGCGGCATCAACATCTAACGTGCCACTCAACACGGTGTCACCACCGACAGTCATGTGACCACTCACTCCGGTGTTTTGATCCACATATACACTACCGGACGCGCTCAAGTCTTGAACAAACAGTTCACGCCACTGCTGAGTGGGTGTACCAAGATCATAACTTATAGTGTTGTTAGGTATCACCCCGCTATCAACATCAGCATGAAACACCACACTGTCGGTGGCAACGTCACCAATGTTCACAATTCCATCAACACCAGCGCTAAGGTATGCATTACCATCCACATGTAGATCGCCTTTGATATACACATTGTCTTCAAACACTGTCTCCGGGGTGACAGACAGAGCATGATATATCGTCTCAATGCCTCCAGATGGATGTGATACTACCTCTAGTAAATTTTCATGATGCTTTATAACACATGCAGATAATCCACAGATGGCACCGGCTGCAGCATTAATTTTAAAATCCGGTAAGTTTACATCACCTCTAGCAGATAACCCACCATGGAACACACCTTCACCATACGAGTAAAGTCCTTTGTTAACTCGGAAATAATCTCTATATGTTTGATCCTTATGACTCATTGCGCTTCACTTTCCACACAACAGTTGTGACTGTTAAGTTATACCCTCCATACTAACCATTATTGTTCGTTGAAGGTACATGATCTACAAGTATACCATCAACAAATACCAGATCATCACCACCAATATCAACAGTTTTAGTCAATCCTACTTTCCATACTCCAGCACTCAACACGTAAACACTACCACCGAGCCGCGCTTCAGTTTGAGCTGTCAGACTATCGACCACATTTACATGACTCAAGTGAGCATGACCAGCTTGCATGTTTTGTTTGTTGATATTATCAACTGATGCACTCCACTCTGCACTATTATTATGCGTTACAGTATGTGTACTATCCCAATTAGCACTGGTCGTTGAAACGCTTGAATGTACATTGTTCCAATTGGCACTGGTCGTTGAAACACTTGCGTAAACATTGTTCCAATCGGCACTGTTGGATTCTACTTCTGTTATAACCGCATCTCTTCTGGAGCTGATCGCTTTGACATTCGTATGTGTATCGTTCCAATTGGCACTGGTCGTTGAAACACTTGCGTAAACATTGTTCCAATCGGCACTGTTGGATTCTACTTCTGTTATAACCGCATCTCTTCTGGAGCTGATCGCGGTCACGTTGCTGTGTGTCCGTTCAAGCGTCGGTAACACATCATTTCTATATTCTGTCTCATTCCCTGTGCTCCAAAAATCCGGGTAGGCTTGTTGATATGCCATTTTTATGTCATCACGAGTTATGTCTCTAGGGAAATCTCCTGCACCGATATTATCAGTGTTGTATAGTTGTGCGCTAACACCTCTGACATTAGTCAACCGTATCGATTCAGATGATGTGGTTTTTACGTACGTGTTGTATAGTGTGCTGTCCGGAACCCATGGACCGTCTGGTATCATGTTGTATGTTATGTCTCCGCTATGATCACCAGTTACATCAGCTTGGTACTCAACACTCTTTAATTTTTGTACTGAATAATCACCGATACCGGGTTTTGTGTTTCCTGCGGCACTTAAAGTTGGTACCTTTTTAAAATTGTCTCCATCTTCTAACAGGTCAAATCCTTTAGCGACTGTCACATGTTGATACTCTGTTGCGTTTGCTTTTAAATACGCTAATCGTGTTGACACAGTGTTGAGGTTGATGCACGTGACATCAGCCCATGGTTGTATGTTGTCTAGTTTGCCTCCATCTTGTATCATGTCCCTATTGTTCACCTTATGTTCAATCGTCATAGGACCAGCAGCACTTATGCTACCATTGACTGTTAATTTGTGCACCGGGTGTGCAGATCTACCAATACCAACATTTCCCCCATCTGCTATATCTAGTGCGACATCTTCATTATCTAAAAATCTAGCTATACCGTCATCTCCACGTTGTTTGATCAAAAGAGCTATTGTCGTGCCATTGTTATCAACATTGAACGCACTCGTGGCCATGCTTATGGTGTTCAGTTCAGTACGTGCTCCATCAACACGTAAATCACCTTTGATAATCATATCGTCCGCGCTTGTTGTGCCGGTTAAAGTGCAATTGTCAAGCATTTCAACCTTGCTCTCATTATCCACTCGCTCCAATCCTACATGATATGCACTAGCAGCTAACAGTACACTTTCCACTGTGTATCTTCTTTCTCCGTGTGGGTTATCAGATTCATATCCCACAAGATACATGTCTTTATCAGCTCCTGTGATCTCATCACCGTAATGCGGATACCCACCATCTGTATTCTCTCCATGGTTCGTATCTCCAGTAGGCATGTACAGCGTTACACCTGGTAGGTGAAAGAATGTATGTTCATGTGTCGGAGCATCACCATCACCATAATGGTTAGATGCATGTGATTGTGTGCTGTATAACGGGTAAAACCAACCTTGTATGTCTTGTGTAGTTCCGGAGGTGCTACGACCTTGTACTGCAAATGCTTCACTGTTATATTCCGCACCGTAAAACTTACCGGTTACTTCGTCAAAATCTGTAAAATTCTTAGCCATGTCTTAATTATTTATTCAACTTGTTGTGATAAGCTCGGAAGATTTGTTCAATAAAAACCATCCAGTGCTTGTGTATTGTAGCATCACACTCACCATGGTCTCTGCAACTCCGGTGCCACCACCGCCAGGTAGTGTTATTTTGGTCATGTCCACCATGTCTGTACTATGTATGTTTACAGGTCCTGATTCAACTGCACCAATTATTGTTTTAATTTGACCTAGATAACCGGCCGGCAAATTCACGTGATTGGCATTCACATCCGGAGTGGTTCCAGTATAACATGCGCTAATCTCGGTTGTCAGAGTTTTAACACTCAATTGTGGTTTGTTGCTTAGTGTGTTTGGTTCACCGTCAGTGGTGTCATAGCTTTGCACAACAATTGCGTCAACACTCTCGCTATTTCCACCGGTCATGACATATGTCAATCTTCGGGTGGATGGATCAACACTCAGTTGTTCTGTGTTGACATATACACTACCATTCACGTGCACATCCTTGACTTGACGAGTGGGTGATCCTATATCATATGTATTGTCATCTGATGGTTTAATATCACCACGTGTTGTTATATCACCTTCAATCTCTACACTAGTATCTCCTTTCAGGTGTACAGCTGTAGTGCTAATACCGACACCACATTCATGGCCTTCACCATCTTGTATCCATCGTAACGTTGTATCAATTCCGTTGTTAGAATTTCCCATTTGTAGTATGTCCCTATATGTACTAGCTACCGTTTTTCCTGTTAATTCGCTCATGTCTTAAATTATTTATCCTTCTCCTGTTAGGTTATCCCAGTTTGTACCTATAAGTTCATACGTTTCGTATGGTGCTGCCGCATCATTCCAGTGGCCCGTGTATCTGAAGCTGTCCGGATCGTGTTGATCCATTATGTTGTCACCATCATGATCCCGCTCACCATCCCTCTCAGAACCTGGTCCCAATGGTGATATGTCCATCCAATCTACCACGCCATCGTTATCATCATCTGTATCTACAGTATCTATGATATGATCACCGTCTGTGTCTAGTCCGTATTTTTGTGTTGGTGGGTTGCGGAGCACCGGGGCGGCACTGATTGTTTGAACCGGGAGATTACCATCTATACCATGTGCACAACGATCGTCAATCCAAGACACACTCTCCCCATGTATTGTCTCTATATCCTGCTCAGTGTCAGCTGGTGTTTCCCATAATCTGATCGCGCGATCCTTTCCGTTAACTTTGAGGTATATAAACTCGCTAGTAGCGGAGATCGGGCCTGTTATGTTGTTACTATCATAAACAGTTATGTTGTCAAATTGTATGTCTCCAGCGAATGATACTGTTTGATTCGGGTGTATTACCATCGCAGAGCACCCAGCAGTGTATAGTGCCACCCTATCGCTGTTGATATACTCACCAGCGTCAAAATCTATATACGTATCACCATCCTCATCACCAGTTTCGGTAAATGTTATCCAACTTCCTATATCATCTCTGTAGCCCTCATATTTATTTGTTTCTGTGTTCCATCTGATTGAACCGGTTTTATCTACTCGCTGACCTGTACTACCTGCCGGTAACATCAAAGCACCGTCATTTCCCCCGGTGGCCAATTGTACCTGTCCATGCGCTACATGTAATTTTTCTAACGGGGATTGTGTTCCTATGCCAACATAACCGGTTGAACCTTGAATGAACATTGTGTTCATATCAGTTGGATTTTGTACTCTAATATCAACAGGATTCCCGGGATCACCGAATGTTATTATATCGTCCACTGTGGGGTTCTCGTTGAGCTGTATCATCCTCACATCGTGTGCTACAAACTCAATTGAGTCTTGTTCAAAGCGTATATATGTGTTGTCATCATCAATGTGAACAATATCACCTTCGATCATGATGTTACCACCACGCTGACGGAAATTACCGTCCCTTAACTGTAGATCACCTTCATTGACAATCAACTGTTCATATTCGGCTTTAAATTCAGTTGCAGTTAATGAGTATATATGAGCCTGGTCCGCGCTCAAACTACCATGCACCACAACATCACCAGTGATATCAACATCTGGTATCAATGAGTCCTGTCTTGGTGTTGACCCCAGATCATCAAATCCGTACGGATTGGCATCTGTGATACCGGTTGGTGTGCCTTTTATTATAACTCCTGGTCCTCTATGATCAGATTTACCACTCAATGTGGTAACACCATATACATTCAGGTCCTCTATATCTAACTCATCAAAAAATGCTGAAACACTGTGCACGGCTCTCCATCTTTGGGATTTAGAGCCAATATCATATATATCAGTTTTATCTGGTTCGATGTGACTATCTACATCTGCATGAAATATCACGTTGTCGGTGTTCGTGTCCCCGACATTGATGACTCCACTGGCACCAGCACTAAGATACGCATTACCATCGACTCTCAAGTCACCTTTGATCCAAGTATCACCACTAACCGTTAGATTGTCATGCAACGTTGCCGTGAGTTCCACATCCAACGTGTCATTGATACGCGTTGCGTCATCCACATCCAACGTGCCACTCAACGTGGTGTTGCCACTCACGATCAGATCTGAATGCAACGTTGTCGTGAGCTCCACATCCAACGTGTCATTGATCCGTGTTGCATCATCCACATCAAGTGTGCCACTCAACACGGTGTTACCGCCAATAGTGCTGTGACCACTAACCGTTAGATTGTCATGCAACGTTGCCGTGAGTTCCACATCCAACGTGTCATTGATTCGTGTTGCGTCATCCACATCCAACATGCCACTCAACGTGATGTTGCCACTAACCGTTAGATTGTCATGCAACGTGGTGTTGCCACTAACCGTTAGATTGTCATGCAACGTGGTGACCTGCTCCACATCCAATGTGTCATTGATTCGCGTTGCGTCATCCACATCAAGTGTGCCGCTCAACACAAAATCACCATCCATTGTATCTCCACTAGCGTTTATAAAAGTTGTTCTGTTGTAATTTGTGTTGTTCGTGGCACTATCACTATTGACCCAGGTGTATACACTGTACAATTTGTTTATCTCGTCCTGGCTAACAAATTTATGCGCTGTTACATTATCATCAAGGTCGTCAGGATTCAACACGATGTGCAATCCATTTTTCATGTTCACACTGAACACATAATCCGTATGAAATGATAGTTTGGTAAATCCAGCGAAAGTATCGGTTACACCAGAGCCGCCGGTGATCTGAGTATGCACTCCGGATGGTTTGTTCATCGCCGCTATTATGGTGTGTGGTGGATTAGTGACTGTTATTATGTCACCTTCCTCGATATTTTCCGTACTACACGTTTGCTCAACATCTGATGGTTGTGAGCATACAAATGTTTTAGTTATACTCAGATCTGGTACATATTTTGGATCGAGTACCAGTTTGTTGTTATATGTATCATGTACTAGTGTTGGGTAACCGTGATCACCACTAGTAGTCTTGACAAAGTTATAAACACTGTCCCATGTACCGCTAGTGGACGAAACGCTGTTGTGTACGCTGTTCGATACCAAACTATTACCACCGTTCCAATATACGTCACTACTGGCACTGACATCCTTCACGAACAATTGGCGCCATCTTTGAGACATATTACCAAGATCAAACTCTGTATCAATATCCGGTATCATCGAGCTTTTCACATCCGCATGAAACACTACACTGTCGGTGTTTGTGTTCCCAACATTGATGTCACCATCCACGCCAGCACTTAGATATGTGTTGCCGTCTACTCGAAGATCACCTTTGACCCAAACATCGTCACCAAACGTGACCGGTTCAGTCGTGCTTAGTGTATTGTTGATCTGTACTGGACCATCCACATCCAACGTGCCACTCAACACGGTGTCACCACCAATCGTGGTCATGCCGCTAACAATCAATTCGTCATGCAATGTTGTCATGCCGCTAACAATCAATTCGTCATGCAACGTGGTGACCTGCTCCACATCCAACGTGTCATTAATACGTGTTGCGTCATCCACATCCAACATGCCACTCAACACGGTGTCACCACCAATCGTGGTCATGCCACTAACAATCAATTCGTCATGCAATGTTGTCATGCCACTCACGATCAGATCTGAATGCAACGTGGTGGTCCGCTCCACATCCAACGTGTCATTGATACGTGTTGCGTCATCCACATCCAACGTGCCACTCAACACAGTGTTACCACCAATCGTGGTCATGCCGCTAACAATCAATTCGTCATGCAATGTGGTGACCTGCTCTACATCTAACGTGTCATTGATACGTGTTGCGTCATCTACATCCAACATGCCACTCAATGTAGTGTTGCTACTAACTACCAACATACCGCTTAACGTTGTATTACCACTAGTGATGTTATCACCACTGACTCTCAATTCATCATGTATGGTTGCTCGAGACTCAACATCCAACGTGTTGTTGATATTTGTAGCACCATCAACATCTAACGTGCCGCTCAGCGTGGTACTCCCACTCACCACAATATTCTCTGTAACTGTTACATCTCCGGAGGAGCTTATGTCATGAACAAACAGTTGTTTCCATTGCTGTGTAGTTGAGCCGAGATCGTATGTTTGGTTGTCGTCTGGGTTGATTGAGCTCTTGACATCAGCGTTGAAAATAATTACATCTGCAGCTGTATCACCTACGTTAATAACACCAGATGCACCAGCGCTCAAATATGCATTACCATCCACCCTCAAGTCACCCTTGATATGTACATTCTGATTGAATGTTGCGTTCTGTTTAGCGCTCAATGTACCACTCAAAGTTGTGTTGTCACCAACGATTAAATCTGAGTGTAACTTCGTGTCAAGTTCAACTTCCAGTGTGTCATGTATGCTTGTACCGGCGGCAACATCCAACGTGCCACTCAGCGTGGTCATACCGCTAACAATTAAATCCTCATACAATGTGGCGGTTTGCTCAACATCCAACATGCCACTCAATGTAGTGTTACCACTCAATGTGGTGTGACCACTAACCGTTAGATTGTCATGCAACGTTGTCGTGAGTTCCACATCCAACGTGTCATTGATTCGTGTTGCGTCATCCACATCCAACATGCCACTCAATGTAGTGTTACCACTCAATGTAGTGTGACCACTAACCGTTAGATTGTCATGCAACGTTGTCGTGAGTTCCACATCCAACGTGTCATTGATTCGTGTTGCGTCATCCACATCCAACATGCCACTCAACGTGGTGTTGCCTTTGGTGGTTGCATCACCGCTCACGATCAGATCTGAATGCAATGTTGTCGTGAGTTCCACATCCAACGTGTCATTGATTCGTGTTGCGTCATCCACATCCAACATGCCACTCAGCGTGGTGTTGCCTTTGGTGGTTGCATCACCACTCACGATCAGATCTGAATGCAACGTGGTGGTCTGCTCCACATCCAACGTGTCATTGATACGTGTTGCGTCATCCACATCCAACATGCCACTCAGCGTGGTGTTGCCTTTGGTGGTTGCATCACCACTCACGATCAGATCTGAATGTAATGTTGCAATTGATTCTACATTAAGACCACCAGTGGCGCTAAGATCCTGTGTGTGTATAGTGCGCCATCTTTTATTCTGTTTGCCTATGTCATATTGGATATTTTTATCCGGTGTTAATCCACTGTCAATATCTGCATGAAATATAATATTATCTGTATTGGTATCACCCACGTTTATTCTACCGCTAGTGCCTGCACTCAGATAGGCATTACCATCCACTCTCAAGTCACCTTTGATCCATGTGTCACCACTCAACACAGTGTTCCCACCCACTGTAGTGTCACCGCTAACTATCAACCCCCCGGTCATTGTGTCTCCACTAACGTTCACAAATGATGTTCGGTTATATGTTGTGCTGTTCGTGGCGCTATCACTATTAACCCACGTGTAAACACTATCCCAGTACCCACTGCTAGTATAAACACTAGTGTGTGTTGAGTCCCATCTTGTGATGGCTGGTGCGTCAATAAATTCTGAGTTTATATATAACCCATTACCGGTACCGGACACAACAAGGTTGTTATTAGCTACGAGTATATCATCAACAGATATAACACCAGAAACACATCCCATCACAGCAAGATATTTTTCTGTATCGTATATTGTTATGTATTTTTTATCTGTTAAATTCTGCATGATTTAAATTGCTGTTATTAATATTTAGTCGCATCTTTCCGAGCGTCCTCCGTAAAGATGTAATTTGGGTATTCCATAAAAATTGTGACATTACATGGGCCGATATCACCAGTTGCTGAGACGCTGACTCCTAATGTATCTCCCTCGTTAATGCTCGATGTATCTGTAAATTCAAATGGCATGCTTGATAGATCATGCGTGAAGGTTACATCACGCTCTTCAATTGCTGTTTGTGTGAAGCACTCGTATTCCTTACCATCACTCCCACTCTTCCCGGTGTTACTATGTATTCCCACTTTGATCGTTTTCCCGGCAGTATTCCGCCCCCGCAACATAATCTTTATGATCCTTGCACTATATGGTGTTATGTATGTGTGCTCCCAATCCACGTTGTTCCAGTCACTATCTTTAGCTGGGTTGTTAGATTGCATGGTCAAGAAGCGTTTTTCATCGTTAACGTTAGCTAGCGTTCTCGAGAGCGTGTTTGTTGTTCCTTTCTCCGGTGCACTCCATCTAGCGCTTAGTGAGGATACAGATACGTGTGTATTGTTCCAATTCTCTTTTTCCGTCTGCTCTACAAATTTATGATCAGTCTCTGCATCTTCTAAGTCATCGGGATCTATGGTCACTGATTGCCCTTGCATACCATTGATCACCCTAACCATATTCTCTGGGGCGAACAATCTTGCATACCCGGTATAATTACCGGTATCTATATTATATGTACCAGAGGGGTTGTCTCTAGTTGCTATTAAATTGTCTTGTGAAGCAACTACAAGCACGAAATCTCCACGTGATATATTACTTTGTTGTGTTACGACATTTTCAGGATTTGATACTGTATATACATTGGTTATAGCAAGTCTAGGGACTTCATCAGGATCCAACACTAACTTGGTTGGTCCAAATCCGGATTCTGGTTTCAGATGTGACCACCCGTGTGTACCTGACGTGGTGTTAACATAATTGTATACACTGTTTGATGATAAACTACCACCACCACTCCAATATACATCACCAGTGGCTTTGATATCCTCAACGTACAACTCTCGCCACTGTTGACTTGTTGATCCGATATCATATGTTATATCAACATTTGGTATAATATTACTATCAACATCAGCGTGAAACATCACATTATCATCACTACTATCACCGATGTTTATATCCCCACTAGAACCACCGCTCAAATACGCATTACCATTAACACGTAAATTTCCTAAGACCAATACATCATTGTGAAATGTTGAGTTAGCTGTAACATCTAGTGACCCGTGCACGTGTGTTGCATCATCCACATCCAGCGTGCCACTCAACACGGTATGACCACCAATCGTGGTCATGCCGCTAACAATCAATTCATCATGCAACGTGGTGACCTGCTCCACATCCAATGTGTCATTGATTCGCGTTGCGTCATCCACATCAAGCGCGCCGCTCAACACAGTGTTACCACCAATCGTGCCGTGACCACTGACAATTAATTCATCATGCAACGTGGTGCTTAGCTCCACATCCAACGTGTCATGTACATTCGTTGCACCGTCCACATCCAACATACCACTCAGCGTGGTGTTACCACCAATCGTGCCGTGACCACTGACAATTAATTCATCATGCAACGTTGTTGCATCATCCACATCAAGCGTGCCACTCAGCGTGGTGTTACCACCAATCGTGCCGTGACCACTGACAATTAACTCGTCATGCAACGTTGTTGCATCATCTACATCCAACATACCACTCAGCGTGGTGTTACCACCAATCGTGCCGTGACCACTGACAATTAATTCATCATGCAACGTTGTTGCATCATCCACATCCAACGTGCCACTCAACACAGTGTTACCACCAATCGTGCCGTGACCACTGACAATTAATTCATCATGCAACGTTGTTGCATCATCCACATCCAACGTGCCACTCAAGATTGTACCACCACCGACTGTTATATCTCCAGTGACAAATACACTACCGGTTGAAATTATGTCATGTACAAACAGTGTTTGCCATTGTCGTGTTGATGAGCCTATATCGAATCTATTATCTACATTTGGATATATCGAGCTATCAACATCTGCATAGAAGATGATATTATCAGTATTACTATCACCAATATTGATCGTACCACTCGTACCGGCGCTTAGATATGCATTTCCATCCACTCTAAGATCACCTTTTATCCACACGTCTTCCTCAAATGTCGCTTTTGATTCAACGCCCAACTCTCCACTCAACGTGGTGTGACCGCTCACATTTAAATCCCCATGCAACGTTGTCGTGAGTTCCACATCCAACGTGTCATTGATACGCGTTGCATCATCCACATCCAACGTGCCACTCAACGTGGTGTTGCCACTCACGATCAGATCTGAATGCAACGTGGTGGTCTGCTCCACATCCAACGTGTCATTAATCCGTGTTGCGTCATCCACATCCAACATGCCACTCAGCGTGGTGTTACCGCCAATAGTGGTCATGCCGCTCACATTTAAATCCTCATGCAACGTTGTCGTGAGTTCCACATCCAACGTGTCATTGATTCGTGTTGCGTCATCCACATCCAACATGCCACTCAACGTGGTGTTGCCTTTGGTGGTTGCATCACCGCTCACGATCAGATCTGAATGCAACGTTGTCGTGAGTTCCACATCCAACGTGTCATTAATCCGTGTTGCATCATCCACATCCAACGTGCCACTCAGCGTGGTGTTACCGCCAATAGTGCTGTGACCACTAACCGTTAGATTGTCATGCAACGTGGTGCTTAGCTCCACATTCAACGTGTCATTGATACGCGTTGCGTCATCTACATCCAACGTGCCACTCAACGTGGTGTTGCCACTCACGATCAGATCTGAATGCAACGTGGTGCTTAGCTCCACATCCAACGTGTCATTGATTCGTGTTGCGTCATCCACATCCAACGTGCCACTCAGCGTGGTGTTACCGCCAATAGTGCTGTGACCACTAACCGTTAGATTGTCATGCAACGTGGTGACCTGCTCCACATCCAACGTGTCATTAATACGCGTTGCATCATCCACATCCAACGTGCCACTCAACACGGTGTTACCGCCAATGGTGGTCATACCACTAACCGTTAGATTGTCATGCAACGTGGTGACCTGTTCCACATCCAACGTGTCGTTGATACGTGTTGCATCATCCACATCCAACGTGCCACTCAACACGGTGTTACCGCCAATGGTGGTCATGCCGCTGACAATTAATTCATCATGCAACGTGGTGCCTAGCTCTACATCTAAATTTTGACTAACAGTGACATCTCCGGTGGCTTTAATATTTTGCACAAACAATTCACGCCATTGTTGTGACGCTGTTCCTAAATCATGTGTTATGTTTATATCTGGTATGATATCACTATCAACGTCTGCATTAAATACCACATTGTCAGTGTTTGCGTCACCAACATTTATCACGCCACCTGTACCACCGCTCAAATAAGCGTTACCATCTACCCTCAGATCACCCATTATGTGTAAACCACTCTGCATCACTACACCGCCAGTGATATCCATCTGCTCAGAAACACTAATATTCTTAACAAACGCCTGATCCCATTCTTTTTCCGGGGAGCCTATATCATGACTCTTGTATAATGATATTTCGGATATTTCAGTACTTTGATTTAGTGTTACTGTTATACTTGTTGGTGGTGTTTGTAGTGTAGTGAACCTAGCATGCTCACCTATACTTTGTGGTCCAACAGTACCATCACTCCATTTCACTGATTGGTCAAGTGATATTATCACCGGGCTTTGTTCATATAAGACGTTTACATCAACATCGTACGTCACGCCCCCTATAAAATTATGAACTTGTGTTATGCTCACTGTTGATACAGTGGGTGTATTGGGTGTCACAACATCAGTGTTCAATGCGACTGCTTTGAGCGCGCCATCAGTCACACTCCAACCAGATATAGTGGATGGGGTAGTTGACCCACCCGGGCTATTCAATTTAAATTCATTATTGTTGAGACGCTGTCTGACATCCGGTAACAAATAACTATCAACATCCGCTAGAATGTTTACGACGTCTGTGTCTTGATCACCTACATTTATAATACCACTAGGACCGGCACTGAGATATGCATTACCGTCAACTCTGACATCACCCTGTACATACAGGTCCCCTGTGATTGTGGAGTCACCGTCATGTAACTGATCTCCATCGACTGTAAGATTACCACCAATCCGGAAGTCAGCAGTTGTTACGGTGTCAAGCTCTTGTGGTTTGTCTTGTGACAATACATTATGCACCCAGTAATTACAATCAACATCAGCTTGGGCAACAACCTTTACTACTCGCTCTGTTGTGGGTATAGATGTAGCTGACAGCACTACTGATGATACTGTCACAAATTTCTCATCTGATGTGTATAGTATACCATCCTCCGCGTCAAAAACCTCCGCGATTGTGTAATCACCATCCCACTTGGCCACTAATCTATATGTTACAGATTGTGTGTCTCCAACCTTAACACCAAGACCAACATCCGCTGAAAGTGCTTCAAATGTGAACGAATACATTTTTTGTATGTCACCCTGATCGTCATATTGTAAATCAAACTCTATACCAACTGGTGTACCATGTATATCTTGAGACACACCTTGATCAGTCCATTCACTTACAACCTCGCTAGCTAGCGCGATTCCGCTCAACGGACTTAGTATAGCCGAACCATATCCACCTGTACCGACATTACCAAATGAACTGTTTTGTACTGTTAGATAATCAACAACAAGATTGTGAGCAGACAATGTCTGTGTAACACGTGCACTTCCAATTACATCCAACCCATCGCCAATAACCGGAGCTGCTGTGTTGTGACCACCAATACCAACATTACCAGTGAATTCAACGTGACCATCTGTACTGTCATGGAATAATGATATTTCATCTCCTTGCTTATATAATTTTAGGTCCGCCGGTTGATCCGCATCTCCAATTTCTACAAGATCATTCCCGATGGTTGATAATTTCTCTGTTAATGTCAACAACCTAGCATCACCAGCGACCAGAGATATCTGATCATGTGAGAATCGAATCAATGTCCTTTCATTATCACGGTGCCGGATGTCACTGTCAATTTTTAAGTTACCATCCCTCAGCCACATGTTGCCAAACACTTCTAGAGTTGGTTCAGTTAATTCATCAACAACACCAGCTGGTAATGGTCCTATCTGTACCGGACCTGAGGCACTGATCCCACTCTCAAATAGAGAATTACACTTTACTACAAACGGATGTGTTGGTACGTTTTCATATTCCCAATTGTCAACCGACCCATCAGTTTGATCAGATGGATTGACACTACCAGGTCGAGATTCCGAGGCTTGCCGGCAATCGAAAATCCATGATCCTCCGACTGCAGATATGTCTGAATATGTAGTCAATCCGGTGTGTATATGTGTTCTGTTGTCACCAGTGATGATCATATCACCATCATTTGTATCAATTGTCACCTGGTCTAGTTGAGTGTGTGTGTCAATATCAACACCTTGATTGGTGTTCACCCGAAGCTTGTTCGTTCCGATTACAAGCATGTCATCATCTGTTGTATCGACAGTTAGTTGATCGAGTTGTGTGTGCGTGTCAACCCACAATCCTAGCTCCGCACTAACATACATTCTATTGTCACCACTGACAATAAAACTACCATCGGTCGTGTCTATATGTGTGCGATCTAAGTGTGTTGGTACATCAATATCCACTGGATTCTCATATCCACTGGCACCGGTTCCAGACACCAAAAGCCGACCGTCACTTGTATCAACAGTAAGCATATCCAGTTCTGTTGGAACATGTACATCAAATATATGTGCAGTTGTATCGTTATTACCACCACTTACTAAAAACCTACCATCAGTGGTGTCAACAGTCACTTGATCCAATTGTGTATGACCATCTATATCGACATGCGTGTCAATATCCAATCCACCTTCACCCATGATGTGCATCTCGCCATCGTCTGTGTCAACAGTCACTTGATCCAATTGTGTGTGACCATCTATGTCAAAGTTTGTGTCTATATCCACTCCACCTTCACCTATGATGTGCATCTTGCCATCGCTTGTGTCAATAGTCACTTGATCCAATTGTGTGTGGCCATCTATATCGACATCTGTGTCAATATCCACTCCATCTGTTGTGGATACATGCAATTGATGTTGACCACTCACCACCATATCACCATCACTAGTATGTACTGTCAACTGGTCAAGATTAGTGTGTGCGTTGACATCCAATGTACCTTCAATGTCGACGTGATGTGACACATTCAATCGATCATAATGACCACTAGCAGCATATGTTTTAGTCCATCTTTTGGATGGAGTGCCTAAATTATATTTGTTAGTAACATTGGGTATAACATCACTATCCACGTCAGCATAAAATACCACACTGTCAGTGTTAGTGTCGCCCACGTTAATGACACCGTCTATACCGGCACTTAGATACGCATTACCATCAACTGTCAAATCACCAGTGATGTGCATATCACCGTCAATTGTCATTGGTGTGTGTATCTTCAATCCACCAGTTCCACTGACCACCATATCACCATTAGATGTGTCTACATGCAGTTCGTTGAGATCTGTGAACCTCGACACGTGTATGTCTAGAAATTCAACATCATGGTGGGTGAAGTCTGCTGACCTGTTGAAGAATGCCGGGGAGTTGAATATAATCGGATATTCACCATGTATAACGGCTTTGCTTTGTATTGTGCTTGCTGTCAGTGATGCGAGTGTGGTCGGCACTCGGACATCTAATTTATTGCTATTATCCCACGACGCAGCACTATTAACCAAAAAATCTCCATCATCAACATCAACTGTCACTCGATCCAACTTGACATGACCATCAAAATCAACATCACTAACATCGACATCCATCACACCACTACCTTTGATAGTTACATCCTTATTGTGTCTGGTGTCAATTACTGTCTCTCGTAATGTTGTTTTTGATTGTGTAAACTGTGATTCAGACTTTACATTTAAAATATTTGAACCCTCGATCAAGAATATACCATCATTGGTGTTGACAGTAACTTGATCTAACTCGGTTAAACCATCAACAGATAATTTTTGACCTATACTGGTATCACCAGCGATATTCAATCCCTTGTCTCCGGAGATTGAAAATGCGTGATTACTTGTGTTTATTGTTACTTGATTTAGATATGCGTGTGTTCTTACCTCTAGGCCAATACCAGTATCCGCATCAAGCGATTCTAACAACATACGATTTCCACCACCGATGTAAAAGACACCGTCGTTTGTGTTTATATTTGTCCAATCTAACAGAGTCTTAGAGTCAACATCCAGTCCAACGTCACTTGAATCTGCCGCTTCAATTGTCACCTTGTTACTACCACTGACCAACATACCACCAGCGGTGGTGTGCACAGTAAGTTTATTCAGTAATGTAGGAGTGGTTACATCCAGGCCTATACCGGACTGCATGTTTTGTGATATAATAGAAACTTTGTTTGTGCCTTGCACCACCATGTCACCATCAGTTGTATCAATTGTGGTTTTGTCTAGCAATGTCGGTACATCAACATCAAATATGTTGTTTACACCTGTGGTTTTTATTAAAAATTTGCCGTCATTTGTATCAACGGTCAACTGGTCTAGCTGTGTGTGTGTATCCACATCCAACCCTTGTGTGGTATCTATTGACACCTTTCCAGTCCCGTGGGCTGACAACGTACCGTCAGTGGTGTCTACTGTGAGCTGATCCAGTTTGGTGTGACCATCAATATCCACATGCGTGTCAATATCAACACCTTGTGTACCAGTAACATGCATTTCACCCAAACTAGTGTCCACCGTGACCTGGTCAAATCTAGAGTGCCATTTGACATCAAGACTGATACCATCTGAGTTTTTAGTGTCAATTTGTACTTTATTATCACCATGGATATACAAATCACCTTCATCTGTATCAATTGTAGTTTTGTCAAGCTCGGTTGGTACAGTTACTATCAAAGGATTGGCCGTATGATCGTTGTTACCACCACTCACAAACATCTTACCGTGAGTTGTGTCTATCGTTGTTTTGTTGAGTTTCGACCAGCTCTGTACCTCAAAACCTGGTTTTGTATCATTCTTCGCTAGATTGGAGTCAATATACACTCTATTGCTACCAGTGATATACGCATCACCGTCTGTTGTGTCGATTGTTATTTGATCAAACAACGAATGTGTGTCGACGTCGAGACCCACCCCGGAGGTGTTCACCGAATTTATATAAATCTCGTTACTACCACTCACGGTCATTGTACCGTCAGTTGTGTCAATTGTTACCTTGTCTAAAAATGTGGGTACATCAATGTCAACAGGATTAGAATTGGCGTCATTACTCCCACCATGTATGTACAACGTACCGTCAGTGGTGTCTACTGTGAGCTGATCCAGTTTGGTGTGACCATCAATATCCACATGCGTGTCAATATCAACACCTTGTGTACCGCTGACATACATTTCACCCAAACTAGTGTCCACCGTGACCTGGTCAAATCTAGAGTGCCATTTGACATCAAGACTGATACCATCTGAGTTTTTAGTGTCAATTTGTACTTTGTTACTACCTTGTATATGAAAATCACCGTCATCTGTATCGATGGTAACCATATCAAATTTAGCTGGTACATGGACGTCTAATATGTTTGATGTTGAATTGTTATGCCCGCCACTAATTAAAAAATTACCATCAGTGGTATCTACTGTAAGTTGATCTAGATATGAGTGATCATTCGCATGGACACCACCTTCAACATAAAGTGATCCAGTGGTTCCAGGATCCTTCTGTTGGTTTTGTGACATCGTCTCGTACGGATCCGGTACCACACTGACACTACCCACTATGGTCATGCGTTGATTTGGACGTGACACATCATTCAAATTGCCTAAATTGACTCCCACATGCCCACCAATTGGTATGTCTGTAAACTCCGGGTGGGTTAGCATGCCATCACCACTTCCAGTGATAACTAATACAGACGACGCGTCATTTCTTATGTCAAACAAATCATTAGACCCATGTTGATCAACAGCAAATGCGGCTGTTTTCCCATTGCTATTGTCAGAGAAAATGTCAATCTCTGTCGCGCTGGTTGTGTACACCTGTGTCGCAAAATAGCTAGTCTCACCAAGCGCGCTCAAGTTCCCTGTTATTACAGTATCACCATCAATATATGTACTGTCACGTAGTATATTCCAACTACCACCTAACTTTAAATCTGTGACCGGATGAAGCCCATGTGGTATTGTGTCTAGTTTGGAACTATGCCGACCGCCACGATTTATCAACAAATTGTTACTAGCACTCAATGTGCCGTTCATTACAAGATCACCTATGAATGGGAACTCATGACTCGCGATTGGATCCAGTCCACTATCTATTATGTGCGGACTAGGTAGTGTGTGATGATTCGCAGAGTGAAATTTGTTATGAAATTTACGGTTTCCGGCCATATACTATTATTTAATCGCAAGGGTGGTATATTTTTATACCATTTATATGTTTACAGGCACATAATTAGATATAGTCTTAACATTCAATAAAATACAACTCGTGATAGTATATTCATATTACAACCCAGTCAGTGTGTGGTTCAACATGATCGTTGGGTGCTCGAAGTATATTTCCCCAGGTAAAATTGTTGTGTTGTTTGTTAGATAGTTGTACGTAATGTATGGTCCTTGTGTTGTACCACCTTTAGATTTGGGTAATATCGTTGATGTATCCGGGTGGAATGCTTCTAGTTGTTGTCCATTATGTTCAAAATTGATAGTAGTTATAGGATCACCGGGAGTGGTGTTAGCATCTCGAGCTGCGGCAAAATCTAAATATACTGGATATACCCAACCAGTGGAGGTGGTCACTGCTATCGGCTGGCTTTTGATTATATTTTGACCGGAAGTGCCCCATGTATCTTGATAAGTCTCCCATCTTTGATCCCAATCGCTTGAGAGTGTATTACTCGCTAGATGTTGATTCCACTCGTGATGTTCTTGTGGATCATATGATGATAAGCTGATGGTGTGTGCTCCGTTGACGCTAAATCTAACATATATGGTGATAATACCAAATTCTTCTTCTGATCGATGTATATGTGTTATCGGTATTCTCTTGAGCTTACCACCAGGTAATTGCTCTGTATATGGTGTATCTATACTCCATCCGACTCGGACATTCACATGAGTTGCACCTACATGACCTAAATTACCGGTGCCGTTTGCTTTGAATAATTTCCACGGTGAATCCAGTATATCTTGTTTGAGGTAGTGTAAATCTATCAACTCATTGTTACTGTTGGTGCTCGTTGTTGAGTTGGTAAACACTCCAAGGTTAACTGTGAACAGCTCATATAACACGTCATGCCAGCCTTGTTTTTGATAATATACACTTGTTGTCGCGTCTTGCTCCACCCCAAGACCATCGTCATCTTTCGTTCCGTGTATTATGCTCACACTTACATCTGATGCTGATATTGCTGGTGTTAAATCATCCAGTCTTGTGATTGGTTGGCTAACCTGGGTGATGCCTTGTGACCAGGTTATTGGTATGTCATCTCCCCAGTATGTATCATTTTGAGATGTATCATAAGCTACCGGTCGCGAGTCATTACCTGTTGTATTGTCTATGTATTTAAATCCATTATTACCGTCCTTGTCTGGTAGTGTTGCTCCATATAACCCCATGTTATTCACATCACCTTTCAACGTGAGATCTATGTTGCTGTGCCCGACGTTGGAATCATAAAAAACTGTATCGCTTGCATCTTCATTTGCCCATGCAAATTTTACAATTCTTGTATCATTACGATGATCAACATTACCGTATTGATATGATTTTTTATCATACACACCGGTGTGGTTTGGATCGTTCAATATTGATGTTTGTGTGTTGTCAAACGGGTATTCATCTACACTATCAATGGCAGTGTCATTATCAGTATCTGGATCTGTTGGTAATGTTCCCTGTTGTAATTCCTCCAAATCCGTCAAACCGTCACTATCAGTATCCGATAGTAACGGATCAGTTACAGCTTCAGTGGTGCTTAAATCCACAACACCATCATTATCAATATCAACCACACCAGTTATCTCTTCCCTGTCTGTAAGATTATCACCATCAGAATCCGCAGATACTGGTGATGTTGGTGCGAAATTTGTACCACCGGCTGTAACACCTGTCACCTCCTCATAGTCTGTTAGCTCATCATCATCAGTATCAACGTTCAATGGATCGGTTGTTCTCCCGTCTTTGAATTGTATATCTCCAGCGTTCAACTGTCCGTCATTATTCATGTCTTTGAACGCGTTTGTTTCCTCGAAATCCGTCAACCCGTCATCATCTGAGTCTGTATCCAACGGGTCAGTTCCGAGCTCACTTTCAATAGTGTCACTCAAACCATCATTATCATCATCAGTATCATACTCATCAATCCAACCATCACTATCAGTATCAACCTTCCCGGTGTTTGAGTCATGATCAGCATCTTCAAAATCAAACAACTCATCTTGACTCTGTTGGAATGTATTGTCACCATGAGGTTTCATATCACCATCATCATTCATGTCCGCGAAATTATCTATACCATCTCCATCCGGATCATTTCCGGTGGCACTCAAAGGGTCACTTGGGGCGTGGTCTATATCATCTCGATAGGTATCATTATCAGTATCAGCGCTCACCGGATTGGAGCTTAGAGTAGATGATATTGACCCAGCAGCAGATGCCAGCATGGTGTCGTGCTCTTGCTTGTCTGTTAGTGTGTCATCATCAGTGTCAATGTCAAGTGGATCTGTGCCTATCTCTTGCTCCAGTATATCACTCAACCCATCATTATCATCATCTTTATCATACACATCAATCACACCATCTCCATCAGTGTCTGGTTGATTCGTGAAGTCTGGGTCTTGTTCATTCAACACACCATCACCATCAATATCCGGATCGAATTGATCGTCAAACTCATCTGGTTCATCCGGCATGGGTTGGTTCATCGAGCTAGAATCACCCGGGTTGTAATCAATATGCTGTCCGGATTGACCGTCACCCAGTTGACTATCAACTTCATCCGGTGTGGTGTCGTTGTCATCATCTGGGTCGAATTTATCTATTATATTATCCTGATCATAATCCAGTTCACTTGCATTCGACGTATGATCTGCATCCGCAGAATCCGGAATACCATCATCATCGTGATCAAAATTATCACCAGTTGCCTTTCGTGGATCACCTGGAGCCCGGTCCGCGCTGTCAATGTAACCATCACCATCTGTGTCGCTATTTAGTGGGTCAGAGTACAATGCACTTAGTGCTAGTGGTGGATATCCTGAGTCAGCGGAGAGTGATGACACACCGCTGAACGCGATGGTTGATATCTCAATGTTATCAGGTACATTGTCGTCATCTGTATCAATATCAGTAGCAGATGTACCATATGTGAATATTTCTTCATAGTCTGTAACAGTGTCACCATCAGTATCTAGATTGACTGGATCTGTTCCATATATGTTCACCTCGTCTCCATCCAGTATACCATCCTGATCAGTGTCAACATTTCTAGGATTCGCACCATGTTGTATCTCTGCACCATCATTAAGTTGATCTCCATCTGTATCAACACGCATTGGATCACTCTCATGTGTTATAGATTCTTCATAATCCGTCAATCCGTCAGAATCAGTATCAATTTGTCTAGGGTCTGATTTGGTGTAGTACTTACCGGTGCCGGTTATTTCCTGTGTATCAGTAAGCATATCATCATCCGTATCTACGTCAAGCGGGTCGGACGTGAATATAACACCATCACCCACATCAACACCATGCACTTCCTGACCATCAAGCAGACCGTCATCATCAGTGTCACTGTCCAGCGGGTCTGTACCTGCAGTGATTTCATCAGTATCAATCAACTGATCATTATCATCATCAACATCATACATGTCATCCGTACCATCTTGATCTGTGTCCAGTGCAGACTCAAACACCACAGGTTTATCAATTATAGGAAACACATTGATAGATCTTTCCTGTAATAACTCTAGTATTTTGTCTTGTAATTCATATTGTATACGTAAGCATCTGTTGACCGTATCAGCTAAAACCAACTCGTTACTTGACACATACATGTCTGGTGTTATTTCATGTGTTAGTGATTCAAGTTCAAATTCGTTCATGTATTTGAACCCAATATATATAGAGAATCCATTCTGATCATAATATGTAGTGAAACGTCTAGATAAATTTTCTAATAACATTAAGTTGTTATGTAGTAGTTTATAAAACATTTTGTTGTAAACAACCACATCAACACTCTCAAGACGATTTATCTTTATGTCATCATAATACAATATTTTTGATTCGAATCCATCAGCTATTGTTTGTTGATATTTACTGTCCTCCAGAAACCTATATACACCTGCCCGTGTCGATTCAACCATTAGTATTTCATCCTTCTGTAATGTTTGTGTGTTGTTAGTCACATATGATTCAAATATGGTTATATCTTCAATCTCTCGCGAGGTCTCGATTGGTCCGATCTCCTTATCTGTTAGCTTGAAGCTACCAATATATCTATCCGCACGTGATATATATTTCTTATATACAGTTTTATCCGTCACAACATACATCACGTTTACATTCTCAACACTCATGTATATTCGCTTGAAAATATCATCCCGGATCATTTGCTCGTTCAATATTGGGTCAGCCATAGGTGTTTGGTCTAAATATGTACCGGAGGCATCAACTCTAACCAATATGGGTAGCTCCAGGTAATCATTTTGCGTTGACAGGTTGGATGATCTGTTGTGACACATGATATAGAACATATTCAAGTTATTATCATATATCATATCTAACGGATCAGATGGTAACACATCACCTAACGGGTACGATTGCTTCCAGTTTAAAAATGAATCGAATTCCTTGATTACACTCTCGCGTGTTTCTGTGTTATAATCCAACACAAACAACCGATTACCAATACTCGTCATTGCCACAGGGTTGATAAACTTGACTTTATGATCCAATTCTCCATTACCACCAACTGTGCCTGTTAACAACCGCCCAGGGGTGTCATTCTTGAGAATAGCTTCATCTAACGCTAACGCTCCAGAGATATCGAATTTGAATATCATCTTGTGGTGTGCGTCTAGTACAAACATATCTTGATTATCATTCACAATCACCCTGCTGATATCTCGGAAAAGAATACCATTGGACGGGTGCGTGACGCTGCTGTTTGATTTACGTTTACTGAGGTACGGGTTATCTGGATTGATTAACACATCCACACTCGACACACCATCACCACTGAGCATTATCAGATTGGTTGTTGTTGCTAGCACCATATTATAATGGTTTGCGTTCAGTTTATTTTGTATTTTGAGAATATGCTTTACACTGGTTATCTCACTATCATTAGATTGATCGTATGACTTCTGCGACACCCACTCTACACCGGAGCCTTTATCGATTATCATGTGTGTCCGATATGTGTTGTCTGGTAGGTCATTTGATGGCATCAACGATTGTGATATTATATACAACCAGTTCTCATACAACTTTTCCATGGAATAGTTGATAGTATCTGCGACCACAAAATCATTGTAACCAATCTTCACTGTGTTCCATTTATATGGTAATTCCAGCACATCACCCGGTAGACGGTCTCTCAACACATTGTATTGAGTTATTTCAGACGCAAGCTCTGGTGTGAATGATCCAATACTCGTGACTTGATTGCTCATGACAGCCAATTGATCCGATTAACATGACTGTTAGCAGGCAGGATCTCCTGTAATTCTTCTCTTAGTTGTTGGGTTATTTCTTGCTGTAATTCGGATGCAGTCAACGTAGTTGAGGTTATGTTCACATTGAAGTCCGCTGTACGAGCACCAGGTGGTTGATGTTTGAAAAATTTAGTAGCATGGTCAATAAAGTTCCGTCGACCAGCCGGTAGTGTAATGTTGATCGGTTGTATGGTCTTGCTCTTTCTAGCTAACACTCTTATTTTATAAAAGTTCAAGCATTCATTGTACACAGCTAAGTTGTTGATTCTACAGTTGTCAACAAAATAATTGTTTGTTTTTTGTAGGTGCTCACTCAGTAATATGTTGTTAAAGTGTGGGGTTGAACCGGCAAGCACTGGTGCTTGTATCGTCCGGCTGAACGCGTACGCGGCACCAGAATACCTGTCATCACTCGTAGCGGTGTCACGCAACAGACCATCCACAAACAGTCCTATGCTACTAGATTTTGAATCAAATGAAACTGCAAAATGGTGATACCCAGGTGATAATTCTTCTAGATTGAATTTCAATTGCACGAGCTCGGTCTTGTCTGTATCAAAATAATTTTGATACCTCATTTGAAATGTTATGTAATTGTCAAGGATAGTAGATCTATACAAATCCTTATTTGTTTCATAATTTGTTATGTTGTGTAATTTTTTGAATGATACATTTGTCAATTCCGGCATGTTTTTAATATCTAATGACCTGAATGATAGGTCGTCATTTAATTTTAAGATATATGTGTTGGATGTATCTGATCTTGGTTTGAGCAATATGATTATATAGTTGTCATACCCATTTTGATTGAATTCCGTACATATATCTAAGTAACAGTCATCAAAAATCTCATCCTGTAGTTCCGGGGCATAGCCTGATATCGGGTTGGTTGAGATTACATTCCGTAACTCGTCTGTTTTAGTTACGATTTTCTCATCGTGCAATAGATATATGTTGTTGTAATAATCACATTTTATTGAGTTGAAGTGTGAGTAACTCTTATCTAGTTTGAACGCATTGTATGTTATAGGTTCTCCTTGATCGACCCCACCGGCTAGTTGTATTATATCATCTGGACCTGGTACTAGATCTGGATCCCCTTGCACGATCTCAACTGTGTTGGTTGGGTATGTATCGTTCCATTCATTTATGATCGTAAACAAGGTTTTTACACCATCTGGCTCCACTTCACCACTTTTATAAAACCCTATTATGTTACCAACACTACCATAAAATCTGTTCTCCGCACGCAAATACACCGGACTATCGTTGATAAAACCGTTCCAAACAGCCTGCACTCCTCCTCTGTCACTCAGTGTATATTTATACACGTCCGGGCCCTTGATATACCATACATTACTGTTGCTATCAATCGTATAATCATCACAGTTTATTCTAAATTGATATCCCCTATTAGGGCAAACATACGTTTTATCTGATTGCGGCATGTCTGGAAAATCACCTCCCGCTGGGTCTGGCAACACATCCGGGTTTGTTCCCTGACTTATCTTACCAATCACATGATCAGGAAACACAACATTGCGCTGATTGATCGATTCGTCTCTAATATCATATTTGTACACGCTATCATTTTGATCAACAATAAACCGATCCCCCATGTTGATACCAGCGGAAGATACATCATACCGTTCCGGTAGTTGGGTAGTGACTGATACGCCATATAAACTCTCAAAATCAGTCATGTTTGTCTGTTCTACCAACATACCTTTCATATCATACATGTACGCATCTCCAGTTAGAGTCACAATTGTCATATTCTCATTCCCGGCATGTTTCACTACACTCACAACATCCGGTATTGTTATATGATTGAGTCTCACAAAATCGGTATTGTACACACCCACTCCAGTGGAGTCTGGTATCACTATGTATGGTGTTATGTTTTGTTTGTTAAAAAAACCTACACCCTCGTTAATATAATTACCTACAATTTGATTACCTAACACTTTAGACCAGTCATCACTAGCCAGGTCGAAACTTATAGTGAAATCGCTCCTTTTTGTGTTGTCACTACTACCAGCCTCAATGTATTGTTCACCAGTGAACTTCAAGTCACTATCAATATTGACGTATGAACCTCTATCTTGAGTATATGCAGGCTCAAGTCCTTGATGCACAAGCACATCTTTGACAGTATCCAGTGTTGTTTTGTCATCGATTCCACCAGCTCTATGATACGCATACAGACAACCAGGTTCTAGCGTTATGTCACTCTGTTTGTCAAATATATATTTGTCTTGCGCTTCTAGACTATTAACAACATAACTAAACTTATCACTATAAGTGTAATACTGCCCGGAGAGGCTCAATGCTTCTAGTGAGGTGAAGTGGTCCGGGTTGTAGTACCGATCAACCCATATATATGGTGGAAAATCGGTTGATTCCCATATTCTAGCATTAACATCTGGTCTATCACCTCTAGTTGTGATTAACGCTCTATACACAATATTATTATGTTCAACGAGTATATCCTTACGATACAATGTGTGTCGATCCCAAACAACACCTACATTGGACTTCAACCATGTACATAGCCATATTCCCGTCTCTTCATCACTAGGAGCACCATATGGTGTGTTGTACTTGTAATCTGCGGCTCGCTTGAATATTTTATCAGCAACAAGTGGGGTATCTCCACCGATGGCGCCTGCATCGACTAATCCAGCATCATTTATATTTATCTTCTCATACGGGTACATGTCCTGTGGTGTGTTGAAGTATGTTATCTCTCCGGGTTTGGCTATGACTTCAGTTTCATATGAATCATAACCTAAAAATAGCTCTGGGTCATCGTCTCTCAATTTGGATTTAAATATTTTATTATACTCTCTATGATCAACATCTCTTAAATTTGGGAACGGGTTGCCACGATTCATGTTACCGTGTGATGATATTTGATTTTTCAGTTGCATGAAATTTACTCTCATTTGATCACCCTCAATGTCCGTCAATTGTGAGTCCATTAAGTAGTTATTGTACACATTCCTATAACTCTTCGTTATATTTACCTCCATGTTGTTCTCATCTCCAGTCGTCTGATAACTAACCCAATTGTTTGACAACTCCAACTCTTCTACCTGCTTGTTATATGGTACCGTCCGGATCACTCCAGATGGTGGATAGTCTGTATAATCAACATTATCACCACTTGTTGGCATGGCTGTGAGAGTGTGATTAGTTGTGTCAGAAGTCAAGTAATATACGTTACCATCAAAGTTCTTGTACAATATCATGTAGCCAGTTTGTCGATTGATCATATATCCAAACTTTTGATCATCTGTAGGTTGATTGAGCTCAGATTTTACAAATCTATAATCCACACTACCTTCTCCAGGATCTCCTGTGACAGTCAAAAATACTGTCGATAGATTATCATCATGCTCAATACTACATGTATATTCGTCATGTAATGTTATCAGATAATATATATCACTCTCACGTGTATCCTGTGAGTATCTCCATGATTTAGTCAGAGTTTTCTCTACATCACCATTACCATCTCGTACCAACTCTCCCTCTGAATTGAGTCTAGTCGTTAGTTTCTCACCTATCACCCAATCTCTCGCTTCAGCATCATACACCTCCTCAACAACTTTCAAGTATGCTGAGCTGGTGTTATCATACGGATACCCTCCAAATAACAAGCTTGATGTGAATTGTTCTGGGTATTTGTCGAACTCCATGTCAAATTTTATCAAAGTGTCTAGTCTTGTCATGTCGGTCAGTGATATGTTTGACATGCTCGTTAATATATTGTGTGAGGTTCGTTGTTGTGGTAAACTGGTTATTAGAGACATACCATCGCTAGATTTTATGTTGATGTGATCAAATTTTACACGATCATCATATTGATGTACTATCTTGAGAGGTGTCCAAGTCGACCCGGATTCAGAAATATTTATATTATCCATATATCAGCTCCAGTTAGCGCTGTTTGTGTTCACGGTTGTGTATACAGAGTATGCCAGTGAGTTGCTACCAGCGTACAGCTCAAACCACGGGGATGTTTCAATAGTTTCCAATGCTTCATGAATAGCAGCCATTCCATCTTGTGTTGATTGATACGCCTGGTTCCAATTCTCGCTATTTATCTGTATGGTGTTGTGTGCACTGTTCCAATCATCCACACTGCTCATAACAATTTCATGTGTATTGTTCCATACAGTCTTGTATGTATCGACGGTATTTGCTGTGTCTGTCCATTTTGTTACATTCTGTTCGAGTGTATTTTTTATGGTCTGTTGATCCTCTGTTGTGAGAGTGCTCCACTGCCCGCTGTTACTGGACGTTGTTGTGTGTGTGGAGTTCCAATTACCACTACTCGTTTGTATTATGGTTTCAAGTTGTGTTATTCTGTCTAGCATGGCAGCTAGATCTGGATAAAAATCTACATTATCAGCACCCAACACAAAATCACTAACCCGGACTTTGCTCGTTTGACCAGATTTATGTACTATCAAGAAATCATCACTAGTCGCAGAATCACGAGTCGGTAGACCATCTATTGTAACTGTTTTGTTGCAGTCAGTCATCTATTATATATTTATTGACACGACATGTTTTTAAAACTATGTTATTACGATATAACATCTTGGTTGTGTCGAGGTGAGTTTACCGCTGTATCATAACCACCAGCGCTCACCACCACAATATCATACATCACACCAGGTGGTACAATTGTATCATCAATTACTATAGTGTTGTCACTAGTGATGTCATAATCAACACTAACACCAGTGAAAGCTGGATATAATGTGTTCAAACCGGTTTTGTCAAACAACTGCACACGCTCACCGCTCAATGCGTTGATGTTGTTACAAGACAGATACACACTGCTTGTTTCACCCAGATTGTAACCAAGCACCACTTTGTTGGTAGTCTGACCATCATCTTCAACATGTGTGATATACGGGGCTGCTGTTAGCGGTGGTCCTAAACCCTCAACATATGACCTCTCTGTCACATTATCATACATCGGTAAGACTAGTGACATGTCCGGGAGGTCGACGACCGGTGATATGTTGGTTGTAATTTTGTATATATTCTCTTGTGGTGTCTCCACTTGTTTGAACAGCCATGTTTTTATAGTGAATGTAGTGTCTGCACTAAGTCGATATGGATCTGTACCAGTCAGTGTATCAGGATAATCCATGCTAATATCACCAGACCATTCTACTTCTGTTCGAATCTCTTGATCGTAATATGTGAAACCTTCCGGCATCATCCATGAAATTACAATATAAGGGTCACAATACGGTACAAAATTGCTCACAATCTGCTCTATATCTGTTTGATACCGTGCCATCATGCTCATACTGACTTGTATGTTGATCGGTACTGGTTGTAGCATATGTACAGCTTTGTTAGATTTGTCAGACTTGGGTGAGCTCCTATGTCGTTCCTCACCGGTGTAATATGCACCTTCTAGTTTGTTGAACACACGGCTAGAATCTCGATTGATTCCAGTGATATTGACAGCCACCACCGGTAAGGTTAAGTGTCGAGCTTTGTTTGTCAAGTCATGTACCACACGTTGTTTAGGGGCATATACATATCTAACATGTACTTTAGACCTTACATTTTTAGATTTATCATGACGGCTTATTATTATGTTGTTGAACGCAGCAACAAACTGTGTCATCACGTCTTTTATCTCGAAATAAAATGGATTGCTCCTCATATTTATATTTATGCTTGATTTCTAGTTTTTATACGCTATCATATATATAGTGCACAAGTGCGAAACAACGCTACAGCATACCCATCAGCGTTTTCGGTACACGAGCGTGAGTAGTAGTTGGCTCAATGATGGTTTGCGACTTGGCAGAGAGAACTGCTAGAATGGACAAAGCTAAATTAAACACAACTGTTAGACGACAGGTGAAAAACGGCAGAGTAAGATCTGCATTGCACCGAACTGCGACAAATGTCGGCATATATTAGTGGTTATTCGTAACCGGAGTTTACTAGGTCAGGATTCTCCATAAAATTAATATCTCGAAGAGTGCGTCTTTTGCGTAAACATATCAATACGGATATAATTACCATACTCAATGCATCTATGTTGTTTCATAGGTGCATTGTGTGCGTACCACATCATCCGGAGAAAATTACCGACATGATCCAATTGTTCTTTATTATCAATTCTAGCCGGTAGGTAGCACTATACCTATATCGAGAGACACTAGTTTGAGGGTTTTTTGTGTCTGAATTTATCCGAAGTTAGATCAATCCAAGATTGCGTTTGCGCGCGTGTTCTAACATCTTGGCATCTGCAGTAGTCTTGGCATAACCCTTCGTTAACGCCTCAGTGGCTTCGTCATGTTCATCATACGCGTATCCCCCACCCTTGAAGCTTGCAGTACTGATACAAGCCTTGTTGGAGTTGTAAACTCGAGTGTTACCAGCCTCACCGGCAGTTGATTGAGTTACATACACCACAGTGTCACTGACTGTGGCAGTGAAGTTTGTCAATGCTGCAATTGCATCTTTCATGTTCGAGGCGGTGGTTGCCTTGGTGGCGCCAATTTCATATTTCGGGGCCGTGGTATCCTCACTGGTGGTACCATCGGCGGAGGCGGTCAATACATAACTTGTACCACTTGAGGACTTCATTCTGATGGTGTCACCTTCTTCTAACGTGTACAAACTCTTCACCGTTATGGTGGTGTTTGATTTTTTGTTAGTGAAGCGCGCTCCGACGTCTGTGACCGTGTCTGCATCTACTGGAACTTTGCCTCCTAGAGTGTACTCCACAGCACCTATCTGCGGAATGTTAGTATATACCGGTTTTATTATAGCCATACAATTATTTATTCTACTGCAGGTCTATAACTGAAATTGTGAGTCGTTTGTCGAAAAATTTATTGATTGAAGATCCATATTTACACATCACTACATCATGCTTGTTCGCGTTGTCCCTACAAAAATCTTTGATTGTGTACGAGAAACTGACGTGATTGTCACTATGTGTGACGTTGTATGGATATGGTACTTCGTATGTTTTGTTTATGTTTTTATTTGTGTGTATCATGAATTTCACATGATAATCATGTATGTTGTAAAGCAGCAATCTACCCTTGCGTACACTCTTTTGACCAAGCAGAAATACCACTTCTTTCTGTAACAATTTTTTGAGACACTCTAGAGTGTTGTACGGTGTGTCAGACATTGAAAAAAGCCTCCTTCTGTTGAGGGGTCATGGGATATATTGTGTTGTTGAAATATTCCCAAAAATCTGTACCATCTCCGCTCACGGGCATTTGACTTATCACCTCGAGGTTGTCCACACTGATGGCTCGGTAATCCTGTTTGAATATATCCCAGGCTATCACTACATTTTTGCTGGCGGTGTTGTATTTGGGTGGACCACTAGGTGATGTGTAATGTAGTGTCTCTCTCCCGGCGGTGCTCAACAACAACACTGGGCTGTTTGTGCATAGCATTCTCCTGGTGGAAGGTTTGCCTGCCACAGGTATCCGTCTTTTAAATTTTACTTCTAGCACGTTGTTTTCTAACAACACACTTAACGTGCTAGCGCCAACTTTCACACGCTCTTAGGTTTACATACACCAAATATACGATCCTCATTCAAGAAACAACTGTTTTTCACTTTACCTTCCTTCTCAATCTCAAGATTACCAACAGCTATACCCTTGTCATTAGGAAATGTCACAAAATCACCAGTTTTGACCAGCTTGCAATTAGGTCCAGCCAACATTACTTGACCTATTCTCCAAGTGAACGTGTTCACATTGATAGGCACCCACACACCGTTCTTTAATATTTCCGTACCATCATCATTACAGTCGACATACTTGACTAGAATAATGTCATCTAGAACTTGTGTCAACTCGTAACCGAACAGATTGAAATTCTCACTACCTGTGTATGTATCAAGTTGGATTGTGCCCTTTACTTTGTCAGACAGATTAGCCTGAGCATGTTGAACTTGTGCCGTGTTTGCTGCTGTACTCATAATAAGATTTAATCTCTCGTTGCGAGAGTTCAAGTCGTTTAGCGATCAAATGTACATTTTCAAGCTCGTTGTCTGTGTCTTCTGGTTTAATTTTCTTGATGTAATGTATTCGTTTACGTGACACTCGAGGGAACACACTGGATACAAATTTATAGTATTGTTGTTTGGTCTCAAATGCACCGTATAGCCAGTTGACAGTGTTGTTGACAAGTTGTGCCATGCCCGGGCTGTACATGCTGCACCATCTGTTGATCATGTATTGATTGAACGTGGTCTCGTCATCAACATTCTGTAACAGCTTGCCACGCTTGGTGAACAAGATGTCGTTCAGACAATCGAATATTGTCACTTGGTGATGATCTTGGTGGTGGCCAGGAACATGTCATCATTCATGGCATAAAACATCTCCACAATTGTGTCTTGAAATGATTTGATTTGCTCATCTGTCAAGTTGGTGCTGTATGCGAATGGTGGTGCTTTGTCTCCTGCTGTCACGTTGATTCCGGTGTGACCGATCGCGGCACCATCTTTGGTGTACGTGATGCTCACGCTGCATTTGCCTTTGTGTTGCACGATGCCACCACGTGTGAACTCTTTGTGCACAATCAAATCATCTCCGTCCACCTCGATTGGTGCTTGAATCATGCTTTGTAAGATGTTGGCGATGCTGGTGTTGAACAGTCGCTGCCATGCCACAGCTCCGAAGCTGTCCATGCCTGGTATCTCCCAACAGAAATTAATAGCATCATCACTGTATATAAAATCGTTCTTGAGCACATCTTCATGATCAATCATTCCCTCTGCTTCAACGTGCATGGGTCCTCTGAATGTGATGATGTTACCGATTGGTAGTGTTCTCTTCTTGAAAAATGTATATGCAAATCTGTTGTGTATCAAATTGCCGTCATAATTTTTTATATCAACTATCATATATCTATTATATGAACTTTACAGAGTGAAATCAATGTTTTTATAATCTAATCTCCAAACTCATATCCGAAATACTCAATGTCTTTTGCATATTTTTCCGCAACGATTTGTCGTGACTCATCATCGTAGTATTCGGTGTAGTGTTTGTGTTTAGTTGAATTTGTACGTGGCAAGCGTCGTGTCGGTATTCCTATTATATTACATACTGTGTTAAAATCTTTTTGAAAAGACTCAAATTTCCCTATGAAATCAAGTTCTTCAACGCAGTATTTAGGATTCATTAATGAGCTGAAATGATGTACAAACGCATTGTTAGTAATATTAAAGGTATTAAAATCTACATCCATGTTGATTAGATGCTGTTCAATGAATTTTTTAAATGGTAGCTCACGTAGTTTGTGCTTATCACGTATAATCTTATGTGACCATGCAGAAACTAATCTGTCGTACGGATTTCTAACGAACGAAAATTTAAAGGATGACTTCCATTTATTTGAATCAATCTCGCACCTCCTAATATAATTTTTCTCGTTACATGTAGTACTCACCGGGCGATCTACACATATACTAACAAAGTTATATTTATCTACAACATGTCTCACGGAGGTACAACCTGTCTTATTTATCGGTACAAAAATAACATTCAACAACATGTTTATAAATAGTTAAATGTTAGAAAGGGCATAAATCTAAAATAGATCTTGTGTTTATTGGAAATACTGGATCAGGATAATTATTAATAAGGTCTATCATATCATCTATCGCTATAGGCTCTTTGTATGTGTAAGGTAACAAATCCTCCCAACCCTTCTCGATTACAGAACTATAGTAGTCTCTAAATTTAAAATTACCACCCACAATTAAATCTGACATTCTAATCCACATTGACCTAACATTATATGCATGACTAGCAATAATACCATGCAGGCTACTAGATATTGTATATTCACAAGATTGAATATTACTCACAACAGTTTCTATTGGATCAGTAACATCTATAATAATAGTGTTATCCTTCATATAACCGGTTTTGTTGAATGTAGGTACATCAATATAATGTGGTATTATACCTAATTTATATTTCTTCTCAATATTAGGTTTATAGAAGTGTGGTAATATTAAACCTATGTCTCCGTATAATTCTGGGCATTGAATGCCAGTATTTACAAGCCTCTGTCTAGTAAGCTTACCTCTAACTGATAATATTTTATGTGATTTAATTTTCCGCTCGTTACCAACAATAAATCCCGTGCCCCATATGATTGAATTTGCATTGGACCGGTGTAAAATGCTACCGGCACCCAAGACATGCCTCTCCTTTTGACTGTAAATTGCTTCTACTCTGTTTATTTTTTTGTATATATATGGAGTAATAAAATCACCGAAATTATAATTATTACGACAATTACATTTATTGTAATAATAGATATGATTAATTTTATTTACATGTACCATTTAGAGGTATTATTTAGATCTTTGGTCTGGGTGCCATTGATGAAAAAAAGAACCAGTACAATCACGAACTACAATTTTTCTGTTGTTATAGAAATCGAAAATCATATCATCCTCCTTGCCCCATGTTTTTTTCTCAAACCACCCTTTAGTGTTTAATCTGTAAGTTTCACGTGACAACCCGACATTTCCTTTCCCGGTATTTCTTTGATAGTGTTCTGTATGAGCACGGTTTTTGTAACTCAAACATACAGGAAAATACGCGAGTCCGTTATGTGTGTGTTTGTATATTGATTCTACAACTTCACGACCAGTGAATAACATATCCGCATCTAGAAAAAATAATGTATCAAAATCAGCCAATTTGTATGCTTCATTTCTAGCGCCTCCTCGGGTGAATTTTTCTTGTGGTATGGTGGCTGTTCTGTAATCAAAATACACACCCTTGTCACCGTACTCTCTTTGTAATTCAACAAAAAAATTATCAACATTCATATCAGTGGATTCATAATCTGCAACACAAAAACACCAGTCTTCATCAGATGTTTTTAAATCTAGTAACGATCTAATATTGTTCTCATATAATTTTAAATACTGGCCATCCGGTAATGGAAATCTCAACCTATTCAACAGTCCTGTGCACCAACTTATTTGTTTTGTATTCATCAATATTTATTACCTTTAAAGTGCTTTATATCACTGAGATTAGACTGTCTCTGACAGATGCTAGCGACTGAAACGTATATCGGTTTGTTATTCATGATATGTTTATATTATAAATATATATTCCTCAAATGTTGTTTAACATCATTATAGTACTTACTCCATTCAGCTGAGTGCTTGTTGAACCAGGATGAATCGAATTGTTTTGAAGAATCAATGTTATACACATAACATGGAAATCCATTGTTACAGTGTCTGCCATCACTTCGCTCTAGAGCATAAAACATCTCTGCTTGATCTGTGGCACCACGTAACCATTCACCTTGGTATTTCAAATGATGCACCGGTATACTTTTGATGATCTCCCCTCTGACTGTTCTCATGTGTTGAGAAATCCAGTTATATTCTCGATATGAATTTTTTACTATTACACTCTCCGGAAAATTATCAGTAGCGTGCATAACCCCTCGAACGCAATTATCTTCAAATGTTACATGACCACCGTACGTGACATTCAACCCCGGCTTACTGGTGTATAGTGAGTCAAGCTTGGTCAGCACGTCTGGATCAAACAACCAATCGTCACCATCCAACATCACACAAATCTCGTCATCTGATGCTTGTGTGTATGCTATGTAGCGAGAGTATGCCTGTCTCATTCTGACATCATTTTTGATGTATGTGAATCTATCATCAATATTAGATTTGATAAGCTCAGACGATCCATCTGAACTGTAGTCATCTACAACTATGGCTCTCCAGTTTTTATACGCCTGTGACTTGATAGAGTCTATACACCTAACAATATAATTGTTAAAATTATATACCGGTATGATGAAACAGAAATTCATTATAAATTAAACCTCCCTAAACTAGCGTAATGTATTTCATGGTAAGATTAAATTTGTGTAGAGTAGATGTAGATTATGTATATCAAAGCCTGTGGGTGATGGTCTATTCTGTGGTTCAATCTCTGATTTCAGATCATCACAATCCATCCAATTATCGTGTTCAACTCCATCAACAATATCCTTCATGTAGGTGTTCATTGTTTCACGCTGTTTCATCCGCTCATCAGGTTTAATATTAACTGATATTAGTGAATCTTTAACATACTCCATCTCAATCCATTGTGAGCATTTGATGTCTGTCGGATAAAAAAATTCATATTTACCACCAAAGTGATCTTGCCTACAAACAGTTTTTGATTTCTTGAACACCCGAGGCACCGGTGAATGTAGATTACAATAACCATAACTTGTAACAACATTATCAACAACACTCAAACTATCACCCACACAAGGTATCTCGTATCCAACAGCATAAACACTCTCACGTGACAAAAAATTAACACACATATCAATTAAATCGATATAACCTGGTCCTAAAATGAAGTCAGCATCATGTCTGAAAACAATTTCATTGTCACAATCCTCAACCGTCTCACCAAACAGATCCGCAATCAAGAAATCATTCGCAAAATCTCTATCTTCAAACCTTGTGGTCAGCTTGATTCTCGCGTCTGTGTATTGGTCTTTGTAACTGTCGATCACGTGTTGTGTGTCATCATCTGACCTGTGATTGACTACATGCACCTGATCGATGATGTTAGTGAAATGTAAGCAGCTGTCAAGGTACCTGCCGATACCATCTGCCTCATTGTAGACTTGATTACAAAAACTTATCATCAGAAATTATATTTACTCAATTTCCCGGAGTTTCTGTTCATCAAATTGAAAGGTTGATGATACAGATGCACACAAACACTATTTTTGTTTGAAACAATTCTCGTGTCTGGAAATTCCAATCGGATCCTATCACACAGATCTTTCTCTTCTCCACCCCAGTGTTCAATCTCAGTGAAACCCGCGACATGGTCAAAGTGTTCTCTCATCACTGAAAAATTGTAACCGTATGGGAAGTCTGAAGACCATTCTTTGTTGTACGTCATGGCACTTCCCTCGACATGGCGATCCGGTAATAACAGTTTCCTACCTTCACATATCTGCATGAGTTGTTTATATTCATTGTCTGAGCTTATATATTGTTCCACCCCCGGGCTGGTTTGATATCCGGGTCCGAATATAATGTTGGGTTGGAGCTCCGGATCTGCATGGTGATCAGCAAACCAAGTTGTCAATATGTGGTCACCATTTGTGAATATCACTCTATCTCCTGTAGCCATGTTGTTTATAGCATCATTCCAATTAGCAGCTAATGTGTATTTGTCAGATTTACCACGAGTACTACTCCACAATTTAACAGGGTATTGCTTGATCAACTTGACAGAACCGTCAGTGCTGTTATCATCAGCAACAATTATCTCAATCTCATCTGAAAACTTGGTCCTCATGCTTACAGCACTATCTAAACAGTATCGTAACCTGGACGCTTGATTATATGAGGATATTATCACACTAATTTTCATAATCAATATATATTTACACGAACACCCCAGCCAGGTCAACCACGTCCAAGTATTTAGTATTGTTGAGATACGTGCTGATTTTTCTCTTCCCATGCTCAAACAATCCGACGTCATCATGTGTTCCACTGAAGTCTATGCTGGTGCGTCCCGGGTTAGGGTTGTATTTATTCGTATACCAACTCAACCCCTCCCAATGATCAAAGTAAACACCCTCGATGTTCATATGAGCGATTTTAAGACCCGCGGCCCGGACTTCCTCAAACATTGAACTACCAACATCATATATGATGTCTCGCTCACCATTGGACTTCATCTTTTGCTCATCATTAAACAAAATATTACACTCTTTCAAGTGATCGGTGTTAATCAAACAGAACCATGGGTGAACCCTCTTGTGTATACGTTTCCCCCCACGGTCTCCCTCTATTCTACCTGCTAAAGTCACATCTAATAGCATGGCTTGATCCAGCATGTCACGTGTGTCTCGCTTGAAGATGACATCCGAATCAACCAACAACATATAGGTTGTTTCACAACGATCTATCGCTAAATTCACGGCGTTTCCGTGTGACATGTTTGGATTGGAAATGTAATTAATGTTGTTTTGTTGTAGAAATGTAATTGTGTCATCACCTGTCGAATTCTCCATCACCAACACACGATGATCTTCCCCGGGGTGAGTGATGTGAAACGATTTCAAACAACGTTGCAATACAATTGGTGTGTTGTAAGAACACGTGACTAGTGTGAGAGCTTTCACTTGCGTACACTCCTGAGATAGTCTATAACTTGTTGTTTATTTGCTTGAGGTTCATCCGGGTCACACACATTGATTGAATATTTTTTCTGAAACCTACTCACACCGAATTGGAAATTGCGTTGCCAATCCGCCTCCTTACGTATCTTGCTAGATGTTAATTTTTGATCCTGATCTCCTATCAACATGTCACTATCTGCTACATCAGCAAACCACCTGAAGGGAGGGTGATAACCAGCATTGATGATTCTCATAGTGTGATCAACATGCTCCATTGCATTCATATAATTAGTATCCATAACTCCACACTCCTCTATAACACTACTATGATAATAGCTCAACGCACCAGTCACATTATGATACAACGCCATTTTAACATCATTGTAATCAACTATTAATTTCGGAGCTGGTTTGTCCAGCAGCTTGTTCGCATCACCATGCAAGCAGAAATTAAAATGCTTGACTCCACTCAACTCAGATAGCTTTAGATACCGATCAATAGTGTGTGTTGAAATAAACATTACATCATCCTCTATGATGAACAGATGCTCACAGCCTAACTCAATTAAATGTGATATGGCTTTGTTCTTTGATTCACCCACACCAACATTTGTATCATTATTGATGACAGTATAATCTCCATCAGGTACTATATCATCACCATCATTAACTACCACGATACTACTCACATCGCCATGTGTATCAACAATAGATTTTACACACACCTTGAACATGGGTAATCTATCACATGTAATTATAGCGATACCAATTGACATACATATATTATAATTGATTAGTCACAATAAATCCATATATATTATAAATGACCAAACGTAAAACCTCATACAAACGAGCTATATCTACAAAGAGTCGCAAGGATTCAGAAATTGAAGAACTACCAGAGATTGTCACCGGCAATACAATGGACAGGAGTTTCAAGATCAGCGCTAAATACAAGCTAACCTCAGTACATAAATCATTCACTGAACTGTGCTTCAATCCGGCGACCAAAATCGCGTTCGTTGATGGTCCCGCTGGTACCGCGAAAACATACTGCGCTGCATACATCGCATTACACATGCTCAAGGCTCATCGTGTGGATGAGGTGGTGTACATTAGAAGCATAATAGAGAGTGCGAGTAAGAGCATGGGCAGCCTTCCAGGAGAGGTGGATGATAAATTTCTACCATGGACACTACCATTACAAGAAAAACTGAGTGAATTGGTATCTAGCTCTACAATCTCTACATTGTTTGACAATAACATAGTCAAAGCGGTGCCTGTCAATTATGTACGTGGTCTGACATTTAAGGATAGTGTTGTGATTGTGGATGAAGCACAAAATTTGACCAAGAGCGAACTAGTGACCATTCTTACGAGATTCGGAGAGGATAGCACCATGATCGTGATAGGTGACACACTGCAGGCGGATATTGGTGCTCGCTCTGGGTTTGGAGACATATACAACACGTTTAATGACAATGAGAGTGAAGAGAATGGTGTGTTTTGTTTTAAATTTACAGATGATGATATCATGAGAAGTGAAATGTTAAAGTTTATTGTTAAGAAACTAGGAGAACAATAAATAATTACATGTCATTATTTCAAGAGAGATTCAACAAGCATATACAAGAGACATTAGCGAGCAAACTCAAAAAAGGAGATCATGTCAAAAATATAAACGGTGAATGTGAGCATGGTGGCTCTGAGGGTGATGTAGAGAAGGTTATAAGATTACCGCATATGGATAGTGACAAGGTGAAAAATCAAAACAACATGCCTGGTAGAGTTGTACAGATAAGGGTGACTAACTCTGGTAAAAATTATGAGAAGGGAGACCGCCTGACGAAGACCGGTGACCAGTTGGTTAAGAAACCTAAATCAAAAACTTGAGAGCTTTTTGAAACTCTTTCAACACTCTTTTAGGATCACGAGCCTCTCTGCTCAAAACTTGTACACCGTCTTCATCTTCCGTGTATAGTGGGTCTACTTGACTCTGAAACTCGCGCTTGAAACTTTCAACAAACTCTTCACTCAATTTTAACTTACTTGGGTATCTTTCTCTGACTACGGTCTTGAACAGCCCGTAATTTTCTGTTATGTCATCTAAACGCTCATTGAATTGTTTCATATATAGTTATTTATAGGTCTTGTTACCGGAATCTTCAAATTGGTCGTCCGGTAGCAAAGGGTAACCAAACTCATCAAACAGCATATTAGTGTCAACTAACGTGTCTTCATCACCATACATACCCCCATCTGTAGTGACATACAACTCTAACATCTTCAATCTTTCCTGTGTTGTACCGAATATTTCGATCAATGCTGCGCGATCTTCTTTTGGAAAAAAACGAGTATCTTCACTGTTCCAATTGTTATATAGAGCTTTAAAAAAATTATCAATCTCACTGATATACTCAGAGTCTGTCTCTCTTTTACCATCATCCTCGATATCACTCTGAGCTACATTCGTTATGGGTATGATGAAGATTATGTCCAGAAACTTCATAGATTCTTTCACAATAGGAATACACTTCTCAACAAACGCATCATCAATGTCTCCCACTTTTTTGTGACATGCCCACATGGTATACACTAGATTATCCAGAGGACATCTGTCAAATATAACATTAGCCTTCTCATCATAGGTTTCAATCTGATCAATCATATGATTCAAAATGGACCATTGTGTCTCTTTGTTAGTATTTTTGCTATGGGTATCGGATTTCAACAATTTTCGGTAATTAATCTCCGGTGTAGAGTACATCTCCCATTGGTTTAAAAATGAATCTAGCAGTGTTGTCTTACCTTGTGCTGCGGTACCTGATATTGATAGTCTCATGATAATATTTAGTTACACATATGTTAAACGCCAGTCAATTTGTCCCACGCTGACACATGTAATCTAGACAATCCAATATAACCATACTTTTTAGCCATCTCTAGGGTGAAACGAGTCCTCTCGTGGTAGTTCTCTTGTCTATCTAGACCCGGTTGCATCATCACTCTATCGTGTGGTATGTTGAATGGTTTGATGAAATCTCTCTCAATCTCCTTAAGACACTCTTCTGTACTGATCACGAACTTGAACCAGTAATTATCATGTGACATTATCTTTTCTAGGGCTGCCGGTACAATACGCCTGTTCTCTGCCATACCACTATTGGCCAGCTTTACCGAGCAATTGATCTGATCCAACATATAGAATAATTGATCTTGGATAACCAACGTACCGTTTGTTTCAATTTCATCAAAAGTGTTGAGCTCTATATTGTGTTGATTGAAGGCATGTTGTCTCAAAAATTCACTGAACGCAGGAATAGCTCGCTGGTGCTTAGGTATGGTAGGCTCACCACCAGTCCATATCAAATGCACTCTACCATTGTATATCCACTGATCAATCTTCTCTTCCTCCCATTGTTGAACCAACTTGAAAAAGGGCTTCTCTAATCCCTTCCGCCACACAGCTTCAGTGTCACACCACCATGTAGCCTCACCGGTGTCCATCAACGAGCCATTTCTCCCACCACACATTAAGTTACATGATTTCAATCGTATGAAATACGCTGGATAACCTGTTGTGTTACCCTCGCATTGAACAGAGTAGAAACTCTCAGATAAATCTAATGATGTTGGTATTGGTTTGTGTTGTGTCATAGTCCCCATGTGTTGGTAGATTCCTTGTCTATCCAGCTAGTACTCTTCTTACAATTCAACGGAGCTGGTGTTTTTCCTGGTTCAACAGGTACTGAAAATGCATTTTCTGGAACCACTACACCTTTCTCCTGTTCCGGAACTGAAAAAACATCCTCTTGTTTGGCTGGTGTGAGCTTCTCCACCGGAGTGCTAAAGATTGCAGAATTATTCTCATGCTCAAACACTTCAACTGCCACACACCTACATCTCATATCAGTCGTCAAACTGACAAATTCATCAGCCGCATCATGACACCATTCCGCAAATTTTTCGATACCAACACCGTCCATGACTCTCAAGTCACACACACCAGCATCTCTCATATTCTTGAAAATGTCTAGCTTTGGATCTGTTCTGGATATGCATGTAGTATGATCAAATTGCTTCTGTAATTGTTTCTTTAGATCCTTCAATCCACCAAAATCAACAACCCAGTTATTATCATCCAATTTTTCAGATCTAAACCAAAACTTAGCTGTTAACCTATAACCATGCAGAAACCTGCAATGAGAATCTGCATTAGGTTGTCTGAACGCACAGCTACCTAATTCAATAATTTTTGTACTTGTAAACATACAATAATTATAACATACGTCTCAGTCTTTATCAAGCTTAATTTCTATACTTTGTAGAGTGTTGTTGATGTTGTCTATGAACCAACATGCCCCAGCGGACGCGAAACTGTATATTAACAGGTCGTTTGATGTGAACAGAGCAACAATCACACCACACCAAAATCCAAGACATAAACTACACTTGAACAACCTGGATATCAGATTGATACGTGTGATTTGATCTCTGATAACATTCAAGATGGTACCATATTTCAAGATCCAATGCAAACCCACACAACATACTAGCTCAATCATCAGCTTTATTTTTGTCCACCATGTCAATGGCTTGAGGAATGAGCCGGGCTTGTTCTTTTGAAATTGTGATTATAAAACCATCATCATCACGTATACGTATTTTATCATCACCTGCATTAAACAGTTCCGGGCAGCGTTTACTTCCGCAACAGAGTATCACACTGTCACGCTTCTCATTATGTTTCAGTTGTTTCATAATTCTTCTACATGTATTATTCTAAGTTCCTTTTGATCTGAATCAAATTTAGGTTGTATGGTTGTTATAAATTCATTCTCAACATGACCATCATTAGAATCTATCACCTTTATCTGTGCATCTCGCTTGGTCAACACAGCATGTATCGTGTCCCTACCATCCTCCCCGGTCAATACAACACCCCCATCACCATCATCACTCATCACTTCACAATTGGATACCTGATGTCTTAGATCCGCTCCACGCCCGGGTTGTTGTATGAATATTTTGACTGTTTCTAGTTCTGGATATGAATTACCATGTGATTTGGTGATCTTCTGTCGCGTCATGCTCGGTAGACTCACCTCACGTATAAGTCCAGGTTGAACCTTACTGTAACATTCAAACAGATTGTTGTAATCACTATCATATCTACCAAACCTCTTCATCATGTACCTACATATAAATTGACACTAGTATTTCTAGCACCCTCACTGTTATTTATCTCATGCACCAGGTCATATGTGTCTTTGACGGGACTTATTTGGGAAATCTGCAGCACAATATCTTGATCTGACCTACCAGAGTGCTTCAAAAGTAGTTGTTTGTATTGTGACCATATTTGCATGGTCTGCTCTATTGAGATATGACCATACTCTGGGTTGTTTTGATCATTGCTCATCATAAGTAAACCGAAGATATAATCTTTGTCAACACCATCCGGTAAGTTTTTGAATATTGTGTTTTTGTCCTTTATAGAAATTGCTGCGCGCATGGCACTGGCACTCGTCATCCGCGCGCAAGCTGCCGGGCTGATACTCAGCAGGTTGCTGGTGTATTTGTCATTTTTCATGAAGTTACTATATCGATCTGCATCACAATCTTTCGCTCCTTTTTGTTTTGCGATGTGTTGTGTGGTCAGTGCTCTGGACTTATTCGAAACAAAAATATAGACCCTGTCGTTGGATTTACATGCATTCAATGCAGTGGCGTAGTGTCCCATGTGTGGTGGTTTGAATGCTCCTGGAAACACACCAATTTTTTCAACATTATTTTGTTGTTCGCTTATGATAGTGTTGTACAGCTGTTCAAATGACTCAAACATCCTGTATAAAATCCCTATACATGTCAAGTATCGCACCTGAATCACATCCACATGTTTGTACTAGTATATTCTCTAACATCTTGACATCATTTGCATGTATTATATGCTCCATACTGTTACTAACAGCATCATGATAACCCCTAGCCATCAAAAAATTCACCACATGCTTCTTAAACGCAGCCAGTTCATCTTGTCTGATACCACAACCTTCAGCATCCGGCAGGTACTGATCCGGGCCGAGCGACACTGTATCTGAACCCATGCTGGGAACGATTGCTACAATATTACCAGTACCGTCTTCCTCGAGCACATAACCCACATATTCCTCCAACTGCCCTGGATCATTAGCCGGGTCATGTTTGATACGTATTCTAAGTAGACTAGTTGTGTTCAAATGATTTTCTAGTATTGAGTTGAATTTGGACATAATATTATTTATTAAATTGTAGTTGAATTAATGTATGTAATAATATATAATCAAAGTATGTCAGAAACAAATGGTAATTACACACGCTCCCGGGAGCAAATAAAGGAAATCGATCGTTGGACGGAGCAGATGTCACAAGGTGTACCAGAGAATAATTATGAGTGGCTAGGGGATGACGAGTTGACCGGAGAGAAAGACGATATCGCCAAGAAAATCATGGGGGATGAGTATAGTAAGGGTTATGCGTCACCTATTAGAGTGTATGACAACAAGCTAACAGCCGATAAAGAGTACATCTCTTCATTACCAGACCTGCAAAACGGGCCATCAAGTCTGATACAGGGAGCACCGGTGGCGATACAACAAGTAGGTATACACAATTTCAGATTACCATTGACGTACAAGAAGAGAAGTGGTGCAACGATTGAGCTAGAAACTAGTGTCACGGGTAGCGTAAGCCTAGAAGCACATAAAAAAGGGATTAACATGTCGAGAATCATGAGAAGCTTTTACAATCACAAGGATGAAACATTTAGCATTGACAAAATAAGAGACGTGCTAGAGAATTATAAAAAAAATCTAATGTGTTTTGACTCTAGAATCATGCTAAAGACTTCGTATCCTATTAGACAGAAGAGCTTGAGAAGTGGTTTGGAAGGTTTTCAGTATTATGACGTGGTGTTTGAAGGTGATTTGACCAAATCCGGAGAATTTAAAAAATATATACACTTTGATTTTGTATATTCATCCGCATGCCCATGTAGTTTCGAGCTGAGCGAGCATGCTGAAAAATACCGAAATCGGGCTACCGTGCCACATAGTCAACGGAGTGTGGCTCGAGTGAGTGTACGTTTTGATGACATGCTATGGGTAGAGGATATACAGGAGTTGTGTTTAGCGGCCTTGCAGACTGAGACACAGGTGATGGTCAAGCGTGAAGATGAGCAAGCATTTGCCGAGCTCAATGGATCTAATTTAAAATTTGTAGAGGACGCGGTGAGGTTAATGTATGAAAAATTAAATAACGAGTCTCGTATCAAGGATTTTAAGATTGTAGCATCACACAACGAAAGTCTACACAGTCACAATGCGGTGTCAGTAATAGTGAAGGGAGTAACCGGAGGTTTTTCAGCCGGGGTAGCTAGAGATGTATTTGAGACGACCGGATTGAGATAACACCAATCAAGTGAAAACCATACTTAATAAGATTGATACAAAATATATAGACTGTACCACCGGTGCGTGTGAGCATGTCTCTCATGCATATAACGGGGTATTCGTGTTTACGTTAATTGTTATAATATCAACTATACTGTTAGCTTACAAACGGGTTAGTGATTAGTTAATCCTGTTCCCCTCGTACCGCTGCCTTTACAGCTTCAGCAGCTTCCAACTTCTTTTTAAGCATATCCACATACACATGTAATTGACCGTTACGTGCGTATTCCTCTACCTTGTCTTTGGACGGGTTGAGAATTAAATTTTTTAAAGAATCAATTTCCGCGTCAACTTCATCCGGTTCATGTCCCATTATGTCTTCCGGTACCTCTCCGGGCTCCATTTCAAGGTGATCATCTCCCGCGGGTCGATCAGCGTTCGCCAAATCAGTCGCGATACCCTCATCCGCTTGACTCTTATCCTTGGGTGTGTACACCGTCTCTCCGGTCTTAATGTTTTTAACACTACCATCAGACTGTCTCTCTTCATCCCTACCAAGCGCCGGCGCATCATTCTCATGAGTTGTCTCGCTGATTGAAGCGTAAGCTTCAGATAATAAATCCTTTTCTTTCTTCCACGTCTTGTTATGCATAGAAGTATTTATGTAAAGCTTATGAGTTATTCTTGGCTTCTTGGATCTCTTTCCTCCGGTCCTTGCATAGCTTGGTAATTTCCATCAACGCTTTGCGTGCCCGGGTACCAGCAGCTTTGTTTCCTTTGTCAGAAAACTTCTCGTTATCTTGAATGTATTGCTCAACTTGAGACAGGAGGTTGTTGTGAGTGTCGCTCATGTATCTATTTATGTTGTTACTGATATATTTCAATTAAAATTAATAAATATTATTATGGCAGGAGGAAACAGATCATATTGGCGAAAACCGGGCAATGCGGGGGATATAAACACCGCAACGTTCACAACAAAAACTGCGATTGGGCCATCCGGCAAGCCAACTGAGTATAGAGTTTATGAGTTGTACCAGTTCAATCCTGGTGAACAACCACCGGTGATAGACGACACCACCGGCAGATGCATCTCCCGCCCGGGGAGCGATTCAGAATATTATGAACAGGGTCCAGATGGTAACAGAAACCAAACATCGGTCGTGAAAACTCAACCGGGATTGGATGGTAAGCCACAAGAATATTTACAGTACAATGGAAGTGCAGGGTTCCAAGTGAACCACCCAAACCCTAGCGTATCTGACAAATTTTAATAAATATACACAATGAACACAAAGAGAAACGAATTTGATCAACTGCAACAAGCGTACATGAGCATATATGAGGCTTCGGATGAAGAAACTGAAGGTGAGAAGATGGATGCCGCTATAGAAATACAGCAGAGTGCTGAAGAGATGGATGAACAAGGTAAGAAATTAACACCAGATCTGTCTAGAGCTAAACGTGAATCAGAACGCTACATGGATGACAAAATCAAGAAATTGAGACAGTCTTGATCACCGACTGAATTTTAAGCTACCTAGAATTTGATTAACTGGTGCGAATATGCCCGTGAATTTGTAAATTTTAGGCTCGCTGTCACCAGGTGACGTGTATGTGAACGTGAGACCCTCACTTGGTACTATGTTGTCCAGTCCACCCAGCTTGTTTATCATTTTTAGCTCATGATGTAGCTTGTCCATCAATGCTAGATCTCCTGTCGCCTCAATTTCTCTTGTAACTTCTTCAATTCCTTGTCGTATCTCCTGGACAGCTTGTGATGGATTCAGTGTGAGTAGATTGGAAATGTTCTTGTTCAACTCCACACCAAGCTTGAGAAACAACGCTTTGAGAGGCTCGATCATCCGATTGTAGATGCTCTTGAGCTCACCACTCTTCTCGGTGGCGCTGATCCATTGTATGAACTCTCGATTGTCAACCATACCCTTGAGCTCGGTGATCTTGCTCAACGCTAACGAGTTGTAATCTTTGGGACGTTTGCCTGGAGTGAGCATTTTGAACGCCCATCTATACGCGATTCTTCTAAGCGTATCTGCTTGTGCTATGTAACCGAACTCACGTGCTCCGTTCTGAACCACTCGGCTCATGTAACTCACCCAGTAGTCACCGATGTTGTTGCTAGGATTCAGTCCGTGTTCGGTCATCAGGTTGCTCAACACACCTTGATACTCACCGATGCTGGCTTCAAAATTTTTAACTTGAGGCAATTTCAATATTGGCATGCTGGTTATTGTGAATTTGTCCTGCACGTGTTGGTTGATCTGCTCGATCATGCCTGCCATCATGCGACCATACTCGTCAAAATCACCATCAACAACATTACCATCCTCATCATACTCACGAAAGTTGTGCAAGACCAACAGCTCGTGATTGTACGGTATCACATTCACAGTGGCTGGCCAGATCACTTCCACGTTGATCCATCTCTTGCCATCTGCGAACAACAGTTGCTTCTGTCTGTCACTCAACGCCAGGATGGCTTTCTCTAGATCCTTTGCCGCGAATGTGAACGCTTCTTTCACGTTGTCATTCGGATGCTCCTTGAAAAATTCTGCAATGCCCTTGGCACCACGTATGGCGTTCTTGCCAAAGTTCTTGTAATGACCCTTGTTCCTTGCGAAACACACACGATTGGCACGATGACTCACAGCTAACGCTTGACCGTCAGTTTTCTCTTTGACTTGACCTTTGATACCACCGGTCAGCGCTTGTTTGATGATTCTTTGCAGGTCCTCAAACTGTAAAGTGTAGTCCTCATGCACGTTCATCATGTGACCATAGGCACCCCCTTCCTCTATTACTCTGTTATATGCTTTAAAATTCATGTTATTCCATCGCCCCCTCTAATGGTACCTGACTAACATTTGGTGCACCAAGACTAGGGTAAATGTTAGCTGAAGTTATTGTACTTGCACCAATAGCGCCAGCATTTACTAGTTTTGGTATATCTTGTGTTTGAAATATTATAAATTTACCGAAGTTAGCAGTAGGTGTTTTAATATCTGAACCACTCTTTTGAGATGTACCTGTGTTGATAAAAATAAAATGCTCAACACCCTCTGTTAATGCGTAGTGGGTAAAGTAACATGTCTCTAGGTAGTTTCTCAGCTTACCTCTATCCTTAAACGAACCTGGTATTGGCACACTACCTGAGTTTGGATAACATTTCTTAACAAATTCAATCACACCGGCTTTCAGCTGAGCTGTTGGAATCCCGGCTTTACTTAAGCCAATTATTGTATCAACAATATTGTATTTATCACCACCACTCTTTATAGTACTAAATGGTAGCTCATGTTGTATAGCGAATGAGCCTAATATTGTTTGTTCGAACCCCGTGAGTGGAACATCTCTACCACCGAGTCTAGCCTTACTACCTTTAACTTCAAGATATTCACCTTTCCAACTAAGGTCTCCATGACCATCTCGAACAGTAACATCATTAAATATCGTCGCAAGTCCTAACTCACACTGACCTACACCTCTACCACCTTCAGTACCTTCGAACTGCATTAACTGTACGATAACATCACGTGGTATGTTAAATTTGCTCAATTTACTAGAAATAATATCCAATAAATTCCCGGATTTACCTAAAATGTTAAAGCTCAGCTGCGAATTGAGATATTCGACAAACATATCGGACACACCGGCAGATTGTAAAATTTTTGTTATGCCTTCAACAGCATTTTTATCTGATAACGTTGTTTGTATTATGTTACTATCATTTAAATAACTAGTTATTACCGGCAAATATGCACGAGCATCTAAAAATTGATTCAAATATAAAATATCACCATCTGATAGATATCCTCTATCACCGATATCATTTAATTTTTTACATAATACTTTTAGCTCATCATTACCACGCTTTTCTGACAATACATCATGATACAACTCATGAGCTCTCCGCGGAGCAATATATTCATCCCCTCGTTGGATGTTTTCATACAAATTTCTCAGATCACGGTCACTCATCACAAATCAGGATGTGGATAATTGTTACGAACAATTCTGCTCACCAACTCTTGCATCTCTTCTAAGTTCTCTGTGTCAACAATCTTGGTCAACCGGGCGTAATCCACGTCATCGATGTGTTTGGGTGCCATGATCAACGCTTTTCTGATCATCTCCACATAGTCAATCTTCATTTTGGATGTGTCGTCATCACCAGCGTCTTGATCCGGCAACTCGCTTGGAGGTGTCTCGGTCTCTGGTGGTGGAGGTGGCACATCTCCGGATGGTTCTGTTGGTGGTTCCTGTTCATTGAGAATTTTAAGATTCTCATCAATAATGCTTATAAATTTATCCATGGTTTGATTATACTTATGTTATTGAGTGTTTCTCCAATTCAAATAGTTGGTAAAATCATTCTTAAAATGACTGGAATTCTTTTGTGCATCCGGTAAGCGATCCCACTCTCTCTTCACTTTGTCCTCCCATCCTTGTTCACCTTGTTTGACTTCCGTCCTCCTTGGTTGTAATCCTAGTGTCTCACGCTGTTGAGGATCTGTGACATGCTTGTTGAGTCTAACTTCTGCTGCATACCTGTTAAACCCGGTTAAGTCTCTATATTTCTCCCACCCTGGTGTGTTTTGCGCTATTTGCTGTAAGTTTTGATTGGGTTGGTTATAAGAGGACTGTTGTTGGGAGGTCATGTTAGTCCAACCTTGCTTAATGCTCTGCTCCATCGCCCGATCACCGGAAGTGACACCAGATATCTTATCACTAGCCTGTTGCATGGTGCCTGCAATCTGTTTACCAGCTCCAATGGAATCACCTCCCATGGCTGCTGAGTGAAATTTATCAGCAAAATCTGTGAAACCTTCTAATAGTGTATCTAATTTATCTGTAGTAGTCGACCTGTCATGCTTGTTCAAATAAATTTTTTCATGTTTACTGATACTCTTGTCAAAAGTCATAATATTATTTATACATAACACACTTAAGTTTCACGTTGTTAACATAATGTTTATTTAAATATGTTAATTTGTATTTATCAACAAACTTATTAAATTTTTCCAACGTACTATACGACCTATTCGGTGGAATCCTCAGGATATTTATGATTTCTATATATTTACCCTTGTTTGTGTTATAATACTGTACAAAAGTGTCGAATTTGACGTCACTTACATGCATTTTCACTGGTAACATCGATTTTATCGCTCGGAAAAAGCGATCCATGAACAATCTAAACGCCGGCTTGGTGTCTTTTTTAAATCTCCGTGTTTTTCTGTTAGTACATTGTTTAAAATCACACTTGATATCTTTGTCACTATAGAAAATAACAATCTTGTTGTCAGTTTTGCTATGTATTATCAAATCACACATGTGCTTTATCAAGTGATAATAATATATCCGTCTAGTGTCCTGTGATCTCACATTGTGATCATGAAATTTATCATATGTGTACAGGTCTTTGACTATCTCCTTGTAAGCAAGAGTGAAAACTTCAGCGAAATTTACCACTCTAATACCATAGTTGTTTAGATCCACATGCTGCATGAGGATATTTTAAATCAATCTTGACAAAGACGCAACAAAACACTACGATGCTTTTCAAAAAAACCATCCATATGAGTCACATAATAATATTTTTTGTAAACTAGATGATTGACATCTACAAGACTGTCGCATGTTTTAAACACATTTCTTGTGAAACATATATACGTACCTTTCCGGTTGATCTTGAATATTAAAAACCAAACCTTATCTCTACCACGAGCTTGTGCTATCCAGTCATCTAGCTGTTTGTTTTCGGAGAAAATTTTAGCAAAAGAGAAAACCTTGTGTGCTTTACACTCTATCTTCAATCTCTTCATGTTATCTGGTGGTATTATATCACCTTCTAACAACAACTTCTGACTGTCACTCAACTTCTCAAGGACATGAGCATTGATCCCACCGGTCATCGCACCGCTAGTAGGTACTCTGGCGAAATTACTACCGAATACATCTGATAAATGCTTAGCTATGTCACGTTCGAAGCTATTGCCCTTGGCTTTCTGTGGAGAGGTCATACAGTTACTTACAATGATTTTATTGTTATTCTACGCTGCAATGGTATCAATGGCTGTAAGCTACCATCATGTTTTTTCTTTTTTTTACCACCTCTCTTACCACCTTTAGCAATTCTAGTGTCATCCGGGTTGTAAAAATCGGTATTATCGAAATCCCCCCCATGACTCATGGACTGCGTCACACTATCTTCCCCGGATCCGAATACACCCCCGGCACCTGCCACATTGTCCTCACTAATGAGATGTTTGATAAATTGTTGTTCGAATAATTTCATTTGATTATATGCTAAATATATGTTATAATTATACTTAAGCATATATGAAGCAACTGGAAGAGTATATTAAAGAAATGGGTGTTGATGTTGAGTTAGATGAGTTCAATCTAAAGGAAGCACAGATGAAATTACCGGCATTGAAGCACAAGTGGGTGGGTAGATTGATCAGACATAAGGGAGACATTGGTAGATTGACACAATCACGTGATAATGTGATAAGAGAATTAGCTCAAGAGGTTATAGATACTGCAACATATCAAGTGACACTACCAACCGCGCAAAAAGCCGCAGAAAAACACTCACGGGTAAAAGGCATTGACGACCAGCTCAAGGAACAAAAATTGATCGTCGAGTTCCTGGAGAAGAGTGAGAGGATATTCAGCAGCATGTCATTCGACATAAAAAACATAACTGAAATAATGAAGCTAGAGACATTATAATGTCAAAATATACCGTAATATTTGACTATGATGCTAAAAAGAATATGGCACAAGTCACAGGGGATCACTTTGATGAGATCCGCGAACATTTCTCAGTACAAAATGAAGCTGCCAAATATGCTAGGTTCCGAAACCGCTTTGCTGCTAGTCGACGGTATGTGATCACCCCGCAAGGTCGGTTCGAACCCGGACTGTTTCACGAGATTAACAAATTTGTCAAGAACAACACGACGGACACGAAGATACACATACAAGATTCTTTGAGACAAGTTGTTCACCCGGGTTATAATGATGTTTACAGAGAGGATCGAGCCAAATTAGCACTGGAGTTGAGAGACTACCAACAAAATATAGTGGATGTGTGTCTGAAGCGTGGTCGTGGAGTCACAATTCTAGCCACCGCAGGGGGTAAAACATTAACTATAGCAAATCTTATAGAAAACATATACAAGAAAAACAAACAATTGAAGTGCTTGTTGTTAGTTCCGGATCTCGGACTAGTGAATCAAACATATAGTGATTTTTTAGAATATAGAACCACATTTACACACTCTAAATGGACGGGTAACAACAAGCTTGATATGGGTAGCAACATAATAATCGCTAACATGGGCATATTACAGAGTGACAAATCAGATACATCATGGATACAAGATGTTGACATGTTAATTGTGGATGAAGTACACAAGCTCCGGAAAGATAACAAGATAAACAAGTTGATAAAGAAGATATCAACACCACACAAGTTCGGGTTCACAGGAACCATGCCGGAAAAAAAGATTGATCAGTGGAATATCCTTGGTAAGATAGGACCAGTGTTATATGAGAGGAGCAGTTATCAGTTGAGACAGGATGATTATGTTGCTAGAGCGCGAGTACAAGTCATTCGGATCGAATATAACGACAAACCACCAATCTTCCCAGCAGATAGATATGACCCCTCTGCGAAATTCCGGAGAGAGGGTGAATTTTTACTCAAAAACAAATTTCGAAATAGCATAATAAACAAACTGTGTAATAATTTTAACAACAACGGATTGATAATGGTGGATTATATAGCGCATGGAGAAGAATTGTTCGGTATTTTAAAATCACAATGTAAGAACAAGCGTGTGTTTTTTATAAGAGGAGAGGTGGCAGTTGATGAGCGTGACAAGATCCGGCAATTGATGGAGACCACCAGTGATGTGATATGTGTGGCGATATCTAAAATATTTTCCACCGGGATCAACATCAAAAATTTACATTATATAGTATTTGCGGGTGGTGGTAAGGCTAAGGTTAAGATAATACAGAGTATTGGTAGAGGTCTACGCTTGCATACTGACAAAAAAGGTGTTATAATTATAGACATAGCGGACATGTTACATTATAGCAATCAACATTATATGAAGAGATTAACTCTATACAAGGGGGAGAAAATAGAATATGGCATCAAGAAAATCAAAGAAAGATAAACCATACTATGTGAGTCCAAAGGAATTCACACAGGATATCAAAACATACTATGAAAGTGGTACAGATGACATTGGTGAAGAACTAGGTATGAAGATATTTAAAATCGCAACCGGTTTGAGCTACGCGCCAAATTTTATAAACTACTCATACAAAGATGACATGGTTGGAGACGCGATAGTTAAAATGTTTTCTGCGTTACAGAGTAAAAAGTTCGATCTGTCTACAGGTAACAATCCATTTTCATACTTCACCACAATCGCCTTCCACGCTTTCATCAACAGAATAAAAAAGGAGAAAAAGCAAAGACAGGTTGTGTCTGACTATCAAGAGATGGTATACGAAGATTTAGCACAAGAATTTACAATGGGTGGTAAGACTACAAGTGCTGGTTCTGATGAAACTTAAATTAAACGACAGAAAAGTCTGTTGCGTTTCGGATATACATATCGGGGTACATCAAAACTCGCAGATGTGGCATGACATTACTGTAGAATGGGCCGGTTGGTTGTCTAGGGAGTTAGACAAGCACGGTGTGACAGACATACTAATACCCGGGGACTTATTTCATTACCGAGATGAGATCGCTGTAAACACCATACATGTTACAACACAGATATTGAACATGTGGAAAAGGTTTAATATTGTAATACTAGTCGGTAACCACGATGCATATTACAAGGACAAATCAGATATCAATTCATTGTCCATATTGAGTGGGTGGGATAACATAACGGTTGTATCACAACCAACACAATATGAGTGTTTCAATCGCAAACTGATGTTCTGTCCATGGGGTACAGAACCAGAACAAATAATGGAGAGTGACATCGTGTTTGGCCACTTCGAAATACAATCTTTCCGGTTCAATCAACACAAGGTGTGTGAGGATGGTATCAAGAGTGAGTCTATACTCTCCAAAACACCATTAGTAATAACCGGACATTTTCACTTACGAGAGGAGCGTGTATATAAAAATGGTAAAATATTATATCTAGGAAATCCATATCAAATGGATTTTGGTGATGTTAATGGAATCAAAGGATATTACTTACTTGACATTGTGACCGGAGATTATGATTTTTACGTAAATGATATCTCACCAACACATCAAAAAATAAAATTATCAGAACTAGTAGCACATGGCTCACTAACGGATGAAGTCCGGGAGATGTTTGCAAATAATATTGTCAAGCTCATAATAGACCGGCAGGTGGCACCTGATGACATGGATCTACTGTTAAAAAAATATATTGAATTGAACGCGAAAAGCATAACAGCGGACTACGACATAACATTTAACAAATTCGGACTTGAAGATGAGAATGATCATGACCTGTCCGGAGTGGATGTTACTATAGCCATTGAGGAATTTATAAACATGCTAGAAGATGTTGACGATAAACAACAAATAATAGACTACACTGTTGACTTGTATAGGAAATACAAATGAAATATATAAATTTTAAAAGAATTAAAATTAAAAACTTCCTGAGTGTCGGTGATGAACCAGTGCATGTTGAGTTCAATGAAGGATTGAACATAATCACAGGTAGTAATAGAGATAAGGTTGATCGTAGAAATGGTGTAGGTAAGAGTACGATCGCAGATAGTATATATTTTGCATTGTATGGTACGACATTAAGAGAACTCAAAAAAGATCACATAATAAACAACATAACACAACGGGATTGTGTTGTTGAACTAGACTTCGATGTTAATGTTGATGGTGATAGTAACATATACAGAGTGATTAGAAAAATATCACCATCTAAATGTATATTATACAGAGATGGTGTGGATATAACAAGAGATTCTATAGTCAACACAACAGAATATATATGCAAGCTGCTGAACACGACATCAGACGTGTTTCAGAACTGCGTAATATTGACCATAAACAACGCAACACCATTCATGGCCAAGAAAAAACTGGAAAAGCGTAAGTTTATCGAAGGTATTTTAAATTTACAAGTGTTCAGTGACATGTTGACTGATGTCCGGAGTGAATATAATAGTGTTGTCAGGGAACTAGATATAGAGTGTGTTAAGTATGAAGAGGTGTCAAACAGCATCAACACATTAAATGTACAGAAACAAAACGCTGAAAATGAACAATTAAGAGCTAAAAATAAACTCAATTCCCGGAAGGAGAGTTGTCAGAGAGAGATGGATAAACTCATGAAGGAAAGGGACACGATTAAGCCAGTTAATATTGACGATATCTCTAGTCAGATATCGAATATAAATGATGCAACAAACAAAGCAGAAGTCAAAGTTAGTGATTTTATGAAGAGTCACACTAAAACCAAAACATTAATCGAGGTAAACCAACAAAAACTATCTAAAATGAGCTCCGACCACCATCAATGCCCGGTATGTTTGCATGAAATGGATGATACACATCGAGTGTATATCGATCAGGAGAGGGGCAACACGCAACAGGTAGTTAAACAGTTGACCGATGAAAGAGATGCGATCAAGACTCGGTTAACAAAAGCTAGATCTATACAGCAACAATTAGTAGATGAAAAGAATAAATTGAATAATAAGCTGAATAAAGCCAATCTACAGAGACAAAATATAATAAATATTGACAATCAAATCAAGCAGCTGAAAACACAATTTACTGATATTGCTGATGATGTTAAGAGTTTAAAAAACTGGGACAATACTATTGACAAGCAGATTGAAGAGGTGACGGTGAGACTCGAGTCAAAGCAACAAGCAATAGATGTGATCAAGAAATCAATCTCCCGGCTTGATGTGATAAAGTTTGTAGTGTCTGAGGAGGGTGTTAAATCATATATTGTAAAAAAGATACTACAACTATTAAACTCAAAACTTGCATACTATTTGAAGAAGATGGATAGTAACTGTATATGTGTGTTTAATGAATACTTCGAGGAAGAGATAATAGACGAGAAAGGTAAACCATGTTCATATTTTAATTTCAGTGGAGCTGAGCGGAAAAATATTGACCTCGCATGCCTGTTTGCATTTATGGATATTCGTAGACTGCAAGGTGATGTGGCGTTCAATTTTAGTATGTATGATGAATTGTTTGACAGTAGTTTAGATGAGCGTGGGGTGGAGCTAGTGATAGAGATATTAAAAGAGCGAATTGATAATTTTAATGAATGTGTAATGGTTATCAGTCACCGTAAAGAGAGTACTAAGATGGCGACGGGAGAGATCATTTTTCTAGAAAAACAAAACGGGGTAACCACTCGAGTTGAAACCCCTCAATCCGAACTTAAATAATATTATGTTTAAAAAAGCACCAGGTACAGTTGTTGGCTCAGTTATAGGTACAACACCCAACATAAACACCCCCGGGATAACACCACTGAATATACCAAAACCGAGACCAAATAACATAACACCTGAATCTCGTCCCAGAGAAGCTAATATGCCTAGAGGTATAAATTATTATGCAGATTTTAGTGGGTGTGGTTTTTGGAGAATGTTGTGGCCGGAGCATGTATTAAATGCATATCAAAAGGCGATTGTGCACGGCAGTACAGTAATGGTGTCAGATGAAAAATTCTACACAAACGTAAAGTGTGTGAGAATACAACGGCAAGCAACACCAGCGCAGCTCAACTTTGTTAGATATTTAAAAAAATTGAGCAACAAGCTCAACTTCAACCTAGTGTATGAGATCGATGACATAGTGTTCTATGAAGATATCCCGGAGTACAACAAATTTCGAGGAGCATTTGTTGATGAGGATATACGGAATGCTACGATGGAGATGATGGGTATGGTGGATGAGATAACAGTCACTTGTGATTACATGAAAGAATATTACATTGAGAAGACTGGAAATAAAAATGTAACAAAAATACCTAACTACCCACCTCGATTTTGGTTGGATCAGTATGATGAAAATTTAATCGAGAGAAATTACTCTAAGCGTAAGAAAAAACCTAGAGTACTGTACGCTGGTAGTGGTGCACATTTTGATGTTGATAACAAAGTCAATCAGAAAGACGATTTTGGTCATATAGTTGATACAGTAAAAAGGACTGCTAACAAATATCAATGGGTATTTATAGGAGCATTCCCGATGGGATTGCGAGAGTTGGTGAGAAACAAGAAGATTGAGTTCTACCCATGGGTAAATTTGTATGATTACCCGCGATTAGTCAAAAAAATAAAACCTAATGTGATGGTGGCACCGCTTGTTGATAATATATTCAATCGTGCGAAGAGTGATTTGAAGTATGTTGAGGGATGTGCATTTGGAGCACCCGCTATATGTCAGGATATGTGCACATACCAACAAGCACCATTCAAATTCACCACCGGTGCCGAGATGGTTGATCAGATTGATAGTGTGATGAAGGATAAGGATACATACATGAAGGCAGTCCGGAAAGGTCGCATGGTTGCTGAGACAAGATGGTTGGAACACCCGGAAAACTTAGGAAAGTACACGGAATTATACACCCTACCATATTCACACCCGGATCGATCTAGATTGAATTCAATTAATGGTATTTAAAATGGTCCTAATATTCAACCTAGTAGCATTAGTCACCTTCAACCGAAGCAACTCTGAACTGTTGACCCATGTATAATCTGTATGCTCGTCAGAAAGTCGGATGGTTTTTGGTCTCATGTTAACTACGAACATGACGAATTTAGGTTGCTTCAATAATATTTTCATCTTAGGCAGCTTGATTCCGGTTTCTTCAAAAACTTCACGCTTTGCAGCCTTTTTAAACTTTTCACCGTAATTCAAGTGACCACCCGGTAGTTCCCACTCTTTACTATCACTTTTGGAAAGCATTAATATCCTATCACCATTCCTTATGATTACTTTAGAAACTGAATCAATATCTCTCATGTATTATTATTTAGTTGTACATTAGGTAACTATACACTATAATATATAATATGTACAGAAATGTTTGTTACAATCCTAGAGACGAGACAGTAACACTTTTCACGTGGAATGATGATGGGGAGAGAGTGATGGTAGATATGAGCTTCAACCCGTATCTATATATCGAAACAACACTAACAAGTGATGCATCTAGTATATTTGACACACCACTCCGGAAGAGATTGTTCAAAGACAATCGAATGCGGAATCAATTCATTAAGGAGTGTGGTACTAAAAGGGTATTTGAAAATCTCCGCCCGGAACAACAGTTCTTAATTGACCTGTATCATGATAAAAATGAGGATCTGGAGTTTTCTAGACACCCACTACGAATAATGTACGTGGATATAGAGGTATATTGCCCGGATCATTTCCCAACCCCGGAACAAGCGAGTCAACCCATAAATGTAATAACAGTATATGACACTATAACAGAAAAATTTTACACATGGGGAACAAAGCGTTTAGAGAAACCTATACCTAACTGTGATTATGTGTATTGTGAGACTGAAAGTATATTGCTAACATGCTTCTTAAATTACATACACAATGCAAGCCCTGACATATTGAGTGGTTGGAATAGTGAGGGGTTTGATATACCATATATCGTGAATAGAACAATAAACATACTAGATGAGGATCAGGCTCGTTTATTATCACCGGTTCGTAATATATACAGTCGTATGATGACCGGGGCGTTTGGTAGAGAACAGCAAAGATGGTATATTAGCGGTGTGTCATGTATTGACTACCTTGATGTGTATAAAAAATTTAGTATAGGTCTGAGAGAGAGTTACAAATTAGATTCAATAGCCGAGCTCGAGTTAGGTGAGCGTAAAGTCGATTATGGTAATACTAATCTCTCTGCCCTGGCTGATGATGATTGGCAAACATTTGTCGAATATAATGTACAGGATGTAAATCTATTGGTGGCCATGGAAGATAAATTGAGATACCTGGAACTGCTCCGTATGTTGGCATATACCGGTTTGACGACAATTGAATCCGCGATGGGAACTTTAAGTGTGATCACCGGAGCCACTGTTATAAAGGCTCGCGCGAAGAAACAAGTTGTACCCACATTCATAAAGGATAACTCCACCGCAGGAAAATATGAAGGCGCGTACGTTGGGGAACCACAGAGAGGTTTTCAGCATGATGTAATTAGTTTTGATGCGAACAGTCTGTATCCTAACACAATGATAAGTCTCAACCTGAGTCCAGAAACAAAAGTCGGTAAAATAACTCAAAAAGACGAAGAGCATGTGTATATATCCCATGTGACCGGGAAGCAATTCAAACTGACACATGATAAATTTATAGATTTTATAAAACGTGAAAACATTGCGGTCAGTAGGGCGAAAATTTTATTCTCACAGAATAAAAAAGGCATCATGCCGGAAATTGTTGATGGTATATATCAGCAACGTGTGAAGGTTAAGAAGCAGTTGAGAGCGCTCAAGATACAATTATCAAAGCTGAAAAAAACCGCACCGGAGTTTAAAAAAATACAAAGACATGCTGATCAACTCGATATAAAGCAGTTTACATTGAAAATTTTAATCAACACAGTGTATGGATATTTTGGTAATAAACACGCACCAATAGGAGATCCGGATATAGCGCGTAGTATAACCCTAACCGGACAAGCCGTCATCAAGAAATCCAATCAGATACTCAGAGACTATATTGATAACCATGGAGAGTCAGGTCCAGACCCGGTTATATACAATGACACTGATAGTAGCTATATATCAATCAACAGACTCATGAGAAAGGTTGATAAACCATTTCATATTGACGGTAAAATAACAGAACATTCGTATGAACAGGCAGAATTAGTTGAGGATCACTTGAATAAGGAGATAACTAAATGGAGTCAATCAGTATTAAACAGCAAAGATAGTAGATTTGTGTTCAAACGTGAATGTATGACAGATGTAGGAGTGTTTCTACAAAAAAAACGGTATGTAATGAGAGTGCTTGATGATGAGGGTATACCGACTAATAAATTCAAATACACCGGTGTTGAGGTGGTGAGAAGCACCATCCCGAAGCAGATAAAACCATATATTAAGAAGATCATTGAAACTATGATGGATACTGAATCTAGAAGCACTACAAACGAAGTGTTTCTAAAGGCATACGACACATTCAAAGATTTACCAGTGGAGGACTACTCATTTTGTATGGGTATATCAGACTATGAGAAATATGCTGATAAGTGTAACAGTTTCACCACAGTCAAAGGCATGCCCGCACATGTTAAGGCTGCATATCACTATAATGTATTGCTAGAAAAAATGGACCTAGCTGGAGAGTATGAATCGATTGAATCTGGTGACAAAGTCCGATATTTTTACGTGAATCAACCTAATAAGTATGGTATAAATGCAATCGCTTACAAATACTACTACCCGGAAGAGTTTAAGGGTGTGTTCGAGCCAGACAGAGAGAAAATGTTTGAAAAAATAATATACAGTATTATAGAGAGGTTTTACGAGGCTGTTGGTTGGAGATTGAGCAAACCGAGTGCACAAGTGCAGACGGATTTGTTCGATTTGTTAGGTGTATGAAGAGATCAGACAAGGCTGCATGGAAGGAGTCGTTAAGTGATACCGCCATAGGGACGGCTGTAAATTTTCCGTTGAACATGATGATATTGACTGTGACTTTTGCTCTGGAGTTCACTGTGTTCTGGACCGCGTTTGTGTCCTGGTTCATTTTCACAATTGTGGCCATACTTAGAAAGTTTCTTGTCAGAAAATATTTCGCGAAAAAACAAAAAGAAGTTGAAAATGATGGTTGAATACATTATAATAATGTTATGAGTAAAAAAATAACAGCGTTTGTTGACCAAGTGGGTCGAGTAATTGTAGGAGAGGACAAAGGCACCAAATCTGGAGTGATGAAGATCAAAGAACCAGCAGTTGTGAATGTGCAAATCAATCAAGAGAATGGTCAGATGTCGGTACAGTTGTTACCGTTCATTTTCCGTGAGTTCATCAAGCCTGATGTGCGTGAGGAAGGTGTTGTCTGGGAATTCGATGCTAAAACATGTGTGACAAGTTCAAATCTTGAGCTTGATGATGCGATCATGAATCAATATCATAACATTTTCAGCAAACCGGTTGCATCTGCTGCACCACCACCTGCTGCCAAACCGGCTTCAATCGAACCGGAAGTTGTGAAACTTTTTGATGACGAAGACTAAAGAGATTGACAAAGACGTTCTCAAGGTGTTTGAAAAACTTGAGAAACTCAATCCAGAAGCGAAATTCCTTTCAGAAAGCGCGTTGTCGACAGTAAACAACTGGGTGGACACCGGTTGCATGGTGTTGAACGCGATCATTTCCGGTAGTTTGTATGGTGGCGTGCCCATGGGTCGAATCTCCGGTTTCAGCGGCCCTAGTGCCGCTGGTAAGACATATATTATTAACAAGATTCTTGCGAATGGTCAGAAAAACGGAATGATCCCTGTTATATTTGATACAGAGGCTGCGATTGATGCTAGCAGCACGGTTGGTGTTGGTCTAGATAGTGACAAAGTCAAGTATGTTCCGGTGCAGACAGTTGAAGATTGTCGTAATCAGATATCTGCGTTTCTTGACGGTGTGATTGAGGCTAAAATGAGAGATAAATTCATACTGAGTATTGACAGTCTAGGCAACCTAGCAAGTCAGAAAGAGATTGATGATGCTGAGAAGGGCAAAACGGCCATGGATATGGGCACACGAGCTAAAGGCTTGAAGAGCATGATGAGATTACTGACATTCAAAGCTGCTCAAGCCGGTGTCACAATACTCTTTAGTAATCATACATATGATGACCCAGCAGCTATGTTCCCGACATTAGTGAAATCACAGAGTGGTGGCAAGGGCCCTGTGTACCTAGCAAGCGTATTGGTACAATTAGCAAAGCGTGACGAAAAACATGACGTATCTCGTGGAGATTCGGATGAGTTGTTACCCGAAGCGAATAAGGTGAGTGGCACGACACTAAGAGCGCTAACAGTCAAAAACCGATTTGTACCTCCATTCTTAGAGTGTGAAGTATATTTGAACTTTAAAAGAGGGTTAGACAAGTATAGTGGTCTCAAAGAAATGGCTGTAAATCACGGAGTTATATTACAAACCGGATCGACATACGCACTACCACCACAAAAGGATGGAGTACCTGGTAAAAAAATAGGATATTACAAGAATTGGAAAAATGATGAGAAATTATGGGAAGATATTATATTACCCAAACTAGAGATACAGTTACAGAAGCAATATAGTTACAGTATCGATTAATACTTATCTTCTACTCACCGGTTGTCTCATACGTCTCAATTCCTCTGCCCTTTCCGGGCTAGCTGGTTTGAAAAAATCCTTGAATTTTTGACTAAATGATTTAGTATCTCCTGCTGCTGCCGCTTCTGCTTCCTCCGGAGATGTTGCTGTCGGTTCTTGATAATCAACACCTGGTATTTCACCATTAGCGTCAGCTTGTGATTGTGCATTATATGCCGCCACTTCATCATCAGATAAATCCATGTTACTCTGACCGGTCTCTGGATTGAAACCTCCGGTTGAACCACCAATATTTGGAGTCTCTTGATCAAATTGCCCACCCGTACTATAATCTCCCGGGTTTCCGCCATAATCTGAACCCGGATCAACCGGCTCACCTGGAGTAGATGGTGTTACCGGGTCTACACTCCCTGGTACTTCCGCTCCATTCACAGCGTTGCTCGCTGCAGATCCAATACCACTTGCTGCTGCAGCTAAACCACCAGCCTTCATAGAACCTGTCCCAGCAGCATTTGCAGCACCTTTTAACTTGTCAGTAAAACCGCCTTGTGTTTGAGTTGCTCCCTGAATAGCACCCTTAGCACCACCTACCAGACCACCAACCAGGTAGCTAAACGCCATAGGATTACCAGTACTAGTGGCAATCGCTGCAGCAAGCCCCATCGCGGCTGCGCCACCTATGGCACCCTTGTTATTCTTAATAAAATTCCAAACCTTACCCAACAACCCCGGGGTTTTCTGCCCGGCTGATGCATCTGGTAATGCAGGAGGAATCGCCTGAGTATCAGAGGCTCCTGAGTTCGTTGGAGGTACCGATCCTGTTTCAGTTGGTTCAGTTGTACCCAACGGTTCGGTTTCAGTTGGAGCAACTGGTTCTGTTTCAGTTGGAGCAACTGGTTCAGTCGGAGCAGTCTGTTGGCTACGTTTAATTTGTTGAACTCTGCGGTCTAATGTTGCTTCCGGTACCTTCAAATTATTGAATAGATACTCCTTAAAACCTGATTCATCAGTCGCCAACAAAGCATTTAAAACTTTCTTACTATTACCACCCTGTTTCATCAATTGCGTGATTTGCCTCGCGATTTCCCGCGCGCTTTCAGTGACGACACCACTAGGCTTCCACGGGCAATCAGTTTTTTGTAGTGTTAATATCGACTCAAACACGATATCATATCTACATTGCTGTATTGATTTGCTAGCGGATTCTGTCAATATACCTACCGTAACAAGTGCTTCACAAATTGTTTGATTCAATTTAAATTGGTATGCATAGCTCTCACCTTGTGTAATTGGTTGGTCCAGTTGTTGTATGACACTCTGATCACCTTCTGTACTGGCGAGTTGTTGTAAGGCTTCTGGACCTTGTGCTGCTGCAGCTTGTGCCTTCTGCGACATTTGAGGGTCTTTAGCAATTATACCCGCTAAAAAGTCCATCACTGGTTTAAGCAACTTGTCACTAGCGAAGTTTTTAACAGAACCAAAACCCTTTTTGACAGTGTCCATCAAACCCTCATCAATTAAAAATTGCTCAACATACTTGACATCCTGTTCCCACAATTTACTCAATTGCTTACTGTGCTTGATGTTGTATCGGTTTGATAGTGCTTCCCATATTATATCATTGTCCCTTTTTCCGTGCCTGTTGTGTGTCATGTCTTTATTTATAATAGTTGAACATTAGTCCCAGGTATTCTATAATATGTATATGAAAAAGTGTGTGATACCGATTAGTGGTGGGTTAGATTCGAGCTTGATATTACATATCGCGAAGAAACGTGGTTATGAGATACATGCAGTCAGTTTTAATTATGGTCAAAGGCATCTTGATAAAGAGCTTGGATGTGCAGAGAAGCAAATAGAACATGTCGGTATTGAGAGTTGGAAAACACTAGACATAACATTTTTCAAACACATTGCAAATACAAGCTCTTTGACAAATGAGCAGATTGATGTAGCTAATGCACGTGATGTGCTAGGAGACCCTCAAACCGTAAATTACGTTCCAAACCGCAACATGATGATGTTGAGTATATGTGCTGCATATGCTGAGAGCTTACAAGCGGAAACAGTTTTTCATGGAGCAGCTCTTGTGGATAGTCAAGCAGGTTTCTGGGATGGTAGTCCAGAATTTTTAAAATCAGTAAATAATCTGTTATCACTCAACCGGAGAGACCGAGTACAGGTGGAATGTCCATTGATCGAGATGTCTAAAGAACATATAATACTCAAGTCGATATTAATGGGTGTGAAGTTATCGGACACATGGACATGTTACAACGGTGGTGCAGAAGCATGTGGGGAATGCACCGCATGTAGTTCAAGAATACAAGGCTTTCTGCAAGCTGGTTATAGAGACCCGGTGCCGTATAGTCGTGCGGACATACCGTGGTTAAATATGAAGGAGTGTGTATAGTATGTGTGGCATTTTTGGTAGTTATGATTTTAAAACGTATGAAAGTTTGTATAATGAAAACAAGAAACGCGGAACATTTGCCTACGGTAGCCTGTATATAAAAAACACACTTAATCCCGGATTCCGGAAAGAGGTGTTCATTCGTAAGAGACACTCCACCCGGGAACTCACCGGAGATTATGCATTCACTCAAGATTATGAATCATTTCTAGGACACACACAGGCTCCAACCGGCTCACAGAGAAAATACAGCCCATACACAACCCATCCTTTCCCGAGCATGTATTATCATGTCGCACACAACGGTGTGTTGGAGAACACCAGTCAATTGATCGAAGAGTTTATAGGGCCACATGACAATCCTGTGGATAGCTCAATAATACCAATACTGATATCCTACATGCTAGAATTTGAAGCCGAGGTAGAAGATATTGAGCAATGTCATGATGAAAATATAAAGACACCGGAGTTGAGAGCAGTTGAAAATGTTTGTAGCATGCTCAAAGGAACATTCGGCTGTTGGATATATAGTAAATTGACCGGTGATACATATTTGGTGAGGAGTGGTAGTACGTTATACGGTAATATCACCACCGGTGATTTTAGCTCCATTGTTGTACCTGGAAGGACTGAGGAGGAATTGAGAGAGGGGTTGGTGTATTGTGTGACCAGTGAGGGGCTGGCTGAGTGTGGTGAGTTCGAGCCTAGTAGTCCGTTCTTTTTATGAAGATGAAAAAAATATTAGTTGTAACATGCTCAAAAGACAGTGGCAAACAATCATCACTTGTACATTCGCTTGGAGAGCTAAAGGATGATGTGAAGCTTGTCGTGAACGCTAACAACCGGATCGGTCTGTCACAGGCATACAATCGACAGATTACACCGGAGAATTTGATTAAACATGATATAGTATTATTCGCGCATGATGATGTATACATTGATGATCTCAAGTTGAAGGGTAAATTGTACACTGCGATCGAGGGAATGGGTTACGATATTGTAGGGTTAGCAGGAGCAAGTCAAATAAAGGTGAAGAAACCGTGCCTGTGGCACTTGATGAGTTCGCGAGATAGTCAATCTGGAGCGGTTTCACACCCGGTGGATGGTGATACCAAGATGGCGGTCACTTGTTTTGGTCCGTGGCCGCAGAGATGTTTAGTTTTGGATGGTCTGTTTATAGCGATTGATTTGAAACGTGCACTAGAGGTGGGGTGGAGATTCAATGAGGATTATAAATTCCATCATTATGATATGTCAAGTTGTCTGGATGCAAACAAGCTAAAATTAAAAATAGGTACATATCCGATATATGTAACACACAATAGTCCGGGTTTGAGAGATATAAATGACAAAAATTTTCAACAATCACAACAAACATTTTATAACAATTACAAATAATGACATCAGTGAAAATAGATAATGAGTTTTACGAGACAGTCATAGCATATAACATGTTGACTAACGAGTCCTATTTGACCAGTATAATTGACCACCTAGATCAAAAATACTTCAACAACAAAGACATATCTCGGGTTGTTGAGTTGATTGTTGATTTTTACAGTCAACGGAGCACACCTCCGACAATGACCGAACTCAAGAGTCGATTGATTACTAATGAGTTGAAGGTGAGCTTCCGAGCGGTGGTTGAATTGTTCGAAGGTTTTGATAAAAACTTCAATCATGATGATTTATATGAGAATACTGAAAAATTCCTCAAAGAGCGCGCAGTGTACAACACACTACTCGAGGTGGCTTCAGAGACTGAAGATGCACTCGTTGACACTAGCGAGATATTACAAAAATTTGAAAAGTCGTGTAACATAACTCTTACAACTGACATTGGTTTGGATTATATAAATGAAATAGACCGACATATAACTGATTTGACGACAAAGGATGAGACGATATCGTGCGGTTGGCCATGGTTGGATAAAAAACTAGATGGTGGATTCCTAGAGAACGGTCGAGCGATATATGTTTTCGCCGGCGAGACTAACATAGGTAAGAGTATATTTTTAGGAAATATGGCGAAAAATATTGCAGATCAAGGTAAGACTGTGCTGTTGATAAGTCTCGAGATGAGCGAGTTGGTGTATGCGAAGAGGATAACAACAAACTTAACACAAATACCAATCAAACAATTGCACAGTAGAACAGATGAGATAAAATCAGCTGTTGAGCAATATCATCAGAAGGGTAATAGTAACCGACTAATCGTCAAAGAGTTTCCTCCTAGCACCATCACATGCAGACATTTGAAGGGATATATCAAGAAATTAGTTGATAGGGGAATCAAACCGGATGCAATTGTACTGGATTATGTTAATTTACTTCGAGCAGAAACCGGAACTAATTCATACGAGAGGATAAAATACGCCACAGAAGAGCTCCGGGCGTTATCATATGTGTTTGAATGCCCTATCATCACAGCCACACAACTTAACCGGTCTGGTTACAACGAGGTAAATCCAGGCCTGGATACAGTCGGTGAGAGTTACGGTTTAGCAGCGACCGCGGATGCTATTTTCAGTATCTGGAGAGAAGAAGAAGATGTTGATTTAGGAGTTTTGAGATTGGGTGTGATGAAGAACAGATTCGCGGAGAATTATGGTAGTATAATGATGGAGATTGATTATGACACACTATCATTAAAAGAAGCAACTGAACAACTGCAAAACATAGACATGACGGACACTATTGACTCGCTACAGATGCTTGGAAGTTAGTTGATTTCAATGAGTTACACGAATAAATATAGTATTAGTGAAAAAGATAGCGATATTTACAGACTGTGACTTGGATGGACTGAGCTCATATCATACGTTTCGTTGGTACACGCAACTGAAAAATGTACAACATGAGATATGCTCTCAATCAAATTTCCGGAACACCTTCATGAAGTGGTCAAAAAGCAACGACCCGGAAACGTACGATAAAATATATGTGTTCGATCTAGATGTGTCTCAAAGCAATCTCGATCTTGTAGATCATAAGAATTTTACAATAATTGATCACCACGACACACATGTGGCAAATTTAGACAAATACAAACACGCAACTACATTAGTAGAGGACTACAGTAGTTGTTGCAAGTTGATATACAATCTGTTAAAGAAGAAATACCCGGAAAGGTCACTCACTGATAATCAAAAGATGTTAGTTTTGTTAGCTGATGACTATGATAGTTACAAGTTAGAATTGAGAGACTCATACAATTTGAATGTGATAGTGTGGAATTATGTTGGCAACAGAGCAGAGCAATTTGAGCGTGATTTCGGTGCCGGTTTTAATGGTTTCAGTCAATCGCACTTGAATATGATCCACATGAACAACAAAAAAGTGAAGCGTGTGTTGTCAGAGCTCGAGATATACAAAGGTGAACTTCCAGTTAGTGGTAATAAGTACAAAATCTTCGCGACTATGGCGAGCAGTTGTCTCAACGAAGTGGCGCACCATGTTATTGATAACTATGATTGTGAGATATGCATGGTGGTCAATTTGAATACAAAGCGAGTTAGTTTTCGAAAAAATAAAGAAAAGGCACCTGATGTAGATCTAGGGAAACTAGCTGCTAGTATAGCTGATGGAGGTGGTCATGTGTATTCCGCAGGTGGTCAATTGACAGACAAAGTCATGACATTAACATCAATTTTAAAACCAATAACATGACGTTAGATACAAAAAGCATGCTAAGTAACACCAATCCGGTAGATATAGCTTATGAAAGTGAATTCTCTCATATATTCCTCACGTTCTGTTCCTTTGTGTGTATTACTAAGAATAAAAAACTCAACCTACCTAACATATTTCTCTGGCTAATGAGAGAGCCGGAATTGCGTGAAATATTTAAGATGGTTTGTGATGTTGAGACAGACTATGATGTGTTGAAATGCTTTCTGGACCATGACCCAACTCTCCATCGCTCTAAATACATACGAAACTATTTGTGTGATAACCCGAAACTAAATTTAAAATTTTGAGCGATTTCGAAAAAAGTATATACAATTGCTGGCTCGTTGTGACTAGAGCCGGCGCTGGAAAGCCATACAATCTGAGAAAGAATTGGGATGACTTTGAAACAAAACCGGAATATTTACAAATAAAAAAGCTTGCAAACTTCCTACGTAGACACGATAATATAAATATGACAAATTATTTCCGGGCACCATACATGATATATAATGAGCTTGTGAGTTACGACTTGAAGTTCTACAACAGTATGAAAGCTATGAAATGTTACAAAATATACAACCAAAAACTTAAAGACAAAAGTTGGCCAATAAACCAATCCAATATAAAATAAATACATGAGCACATTTACAAAATCAATGTTCGCGAGCATCAAAGACGCACTAACTAAAGAAGGATCTAACAACAAAACTGCTGATATCCTTAGAACAAAACCAGGAAATTCATATGAGGTTAGATTGTTACCTAATATAGAAGATCCTAGCAAGACATTTTATCATTTTTACAGTCACGGATGGACTAGTTTTAGTACCGGTCAATACGTAACAGCCTTGAGCCCTACAACGTGGGGTGATCGTGATCCAATCGCAGAATATCGAATGAAGTGCTTCCGTTCCGGAACTCCTGAGGAGAAAGCTAAATCGGATGCAATATTTAGAAGTGAAAAGTGGTTGGTGAATGCGTATATTGTTAATGACCCGGACGACCCGGAAAATAATGACACAGTGAAAATTGTGAGGTTTGGTAAGCAATTGCATAAAATTATAATGGAGGGTATCAATGGTGAGGATTCTGATCAATTTGGTGAGAGGATATTTGACCTGTCTGAGAATGGATGTACCTTCCGGATCCGATGTGAAAAACAAGGAGATTATCCCACATATGTGTCAAGTAAATTTTTAATGCCCGGAGCCATCCCTGGGGTGGATGACTCACGTGTTAAGGAGATATACTCCGGTTGTCATGACCTAGAAAAGACATTCCGGGAGAAAACTTTTGATGAACTCAAGCTGATGCTAGATGAGCACTTTCATTGCAAAGATCCAGGTTCTACGGAAACACTGACAGAGTCAATTTCTCCGGAAACCAAATCACAAGTGTCTTCTGACCCGGCTTTAGATGAAGAGGTGCCTATGGAGTTTGATAACGACAAGAAGGACACAACCAAGGATGATACGCTTGAAGATGACAAGGTCAAAGAGTTGTTAGCTGGATTGGATGATGTCTGAAGAGCGCAATCCATATGACAGTAGAAATCACGAATCTCAACCACTCATGGGTAAGGATGATATTTATGCGGTGGCCGGTTTGTTAGGTCATGTGTCTGGTTCTCTCAAAGATATAGACACAAAAAATGTTGGAGGTGATAGCCCTTACATTAAGGCTAATAAGACTGATCCCAAGGAAGTTCTCAAACAGATGGTAACGCAGTCAACTGTACCACCGAGCCCAATCCCGGTCACGAGCCCAAACCCGGCCACGAGCCCACAGGTCACAGTCCAACAAGAATCACAAATTACGAATAACATAGATGGGCATCATGTTGAGTTATCCAATCTGATCAAAAGATTAGATAAGATCGAACGTGTATTAGAATCTAAAATAGATTTTAAGTTCAAGAGAGGTGTATCATATACAATAAATTCAACCAAAATAAAAGGCGTATTTAAAGATCCTCAGGATATAGTTGATGTTGTGCTGTCCGAAATGTCAAAACAGACCAAAACCATAACATTAAAACTAAATGACACAAATAAAAATAACTAACAAGACGGATTTCATAAACAGTTTCCTTTCTCCAATTGGTAAATTAACTGAGAATGCAGTGTTGAAAGTCAGAGAGAAGGAGTTCACCGCCACCAGTTCAAGTAGTGATGGTACTCTAATTGTCAATTGTACATACAAACAGCCAAACAACGTAACTGAGACGATATATCTAAACATACCTGATCTCAATCGGTTGATTAAGGTGTTGGGTTGTGTGTATGGTGATGATATTGAATTAAAATTCAATAACAATAATATTGAGCACCGGTCTGGCGTAATGGGGTTTAAATTTCATTTGCTCGAGGACGGGATAATTGAACCCCCGGCGGTGGATCTCAATAAAATCAAGAGCATTGAATTCCCGTTCCGATTCACACTCAAGCCTGATGTGGTCAATCAGTTGATTAAGGCGAGTACGTTCACAACAGAAACCAACAAGATATACTTCTACACTGAAGATAATTGCGTACACGCAACACTAACTGACAAACAAAGACACAATATTGACAGCTATTCTCAACAAATATCTGACAAGTACAAAGGTGAATCAACAGAGAATCCATTAGCATTATCTTTTGAAACGATCAGAATTATAAGCACCATCCGGTTTGAAGATCTGACAGTTTTAGTCAACCCGACACTGAATGTGTTTCTATTTCAGTTGAATTGTGGCTCTGCAAACATAACTATTATATCATCCGGATTCGTAGGATAAATGAAAAATAAAATACATACACTCTCATATTTTAAAAAGCGCTTGAAGGACTGTGGTTATGTCGTTTGGGACATAATGAATAAATATTCTATTGAGGATCCTAGGAAATGGACTATCATGCTCAACCCTAGTGTTGAGTCGCTTTATATCACATGTGTGGTCAACAGAGAGGAACTTGGATCCCTCCCGGAGTTTGAGTTGAATGATGGTGGTTTGCGATTTCAAAAAAATCTAACAGTAAGGACAAGCAGTATGGAGGTGATTGTTAACCTGTTAGCATCAAAAGGCATTAACTCCGATACGAGCTTTTACAGGAAGAAAGAGTAAATATTATGTACATGTCACAGGAGAATGATAAAAAACCAAAAAAGAAAGTAACACCCAAGAAGAAACCGAAAGTTGAGGAGGATGATGCGTCAGCAGCTGAAGAGCTAGCAGAACAAATATTCCGGAATAAAATAAAAGCAGCCATCGAAGCCAACTTACATGAATATGCAGCACAGAAAAATTTGTCAAAGAAACAAGTTAGTGTTATCAATGGTTTTATTGAGGAACATCTGAGCTGTTTCGTGTTGTTAGGTTACTCTGTCAATGGTGATCCAGTTTCGATCGTCAATGCACCAACACAACAAAACAGTGACGCTCTAGGTACATTGTTGCAAAAGTTTTTAGTTAAGTATATAGATCCACCAGCGTCACCATCTCAATTGTTCTGATGAAAATTGTTATATTAGGTAAGGGTTACGTTGGTACCGCGATATGTAAGCACTTAAGATCGATAGCGGAACATGATGTCTTGTGTTACTCTAAGAGCGACCTTGAATACACCAACAACACACGGCTCGTTAACATGTTGCTTGATATCAAGCCAGATGTGGTCATAAATGCTAGCGGTTACACCGGCAAGCCCAATGTAGATGCGTGTGAGCATGCTAGAGATGATACTTGGTATTATAATGTAACGGTACCTGGGATGATAGGGGATACGTGCAACCGACATGACGTCAAGTTCATACACATATCTAGTGGTTGTATATACGATGGTTATGAAAAAGCCTTTGATGAATTCGATTTACCGAATTTTGGGTTGTTGTCGGAGGATAGCAGCTGGTATAGCAAAACCAAACATGCAGGAGAGCTATCGTTACAAGGAACAGACTCTCATATATTTCGTATCCGGATGCCTTTCTGTGAGACTGGTTCTGATCGTAGCGTGATGAGCAAGTTACTCAAATACAACAACATAATAGATCAATTAAATTCACTTACAAACATAGAAGACTTGTGTGTGTTCACGGAGAAATATATAAATAAAAACATATCCAACAACCACCCCGGGGCAGTTTTAAATGTTGTGAACCCGCAACCAGTGCAGACCTCTCGCGTTGTTGAGATAATGAAAAATCACGGACTAAACAACCCAAAATGGACGACGATTGACCTTACAGAATTAAAAAAATATACAAAGGCAAACCGATCAAATTGTGTGTTATCAACCACATGTATATCTAAAATAGGATTATCTATGCCAAATACCGAGGTGAGTTTAGACAGATGCGCGCGGGCCATGTCCCATGAATATTTTACAAAAATATCTAAACAAGGATAAGCATAGCAGAAAAATTTTTGCTATCCGGGAGGGTACACACAAGGGTTGTTTCTTTGTGTATATAAACACGATTGAAGACTCTATGAATTTTTTGATATTACCAGAGAATCAAATCGCGACTATACCGGTCAAGGAGTTTGATCAAGGAGTGAGTAATAAAATAGTTGACTATATTGAAAAATTACCTCATAATGTATATGAACTCTGTTGTGCACAATATAATGAATCAAAAGCCAAAAGCGATATTAATAGACTCAAGCAACCTGCTGCATCGAGCAGTATGGGTAGCTGAGAATGTAAGGACCAATGTAAAACCATCGTATATTTTCTTGACAAGTGTACGTAAGTATGTCAAGAAATTCAATTGTACGAATGTATATTCCATCTGGGACAAGAGATTGAAACGTGGCGTGAAGAACTATCGCAGACTTAACAAACAGGTTGAATATAAAGGCACAAGGGACTCGGAAAAGAATGCTAAGGTGTTCAGTCATGAAGACGTAACAACACAATTGCTAGAAAAACTTGGTGTCAAAAACATGTATCCGGGTATATTAGAAGCAGATGATGTTATATCCTGGTTAACTAAGCAGATTCAAGGTGAAACGGTTGTTGTTAGTGTTGATCAAGATATGTTACAGCTAGTGGACAATAACACAATAGTGTACAGTCCTATTAAAGATGTGATGATCAGTGAGAGTAACTTCGCAAATGTGGTGGGTGTGAATCCGGATAATTTCTTGAGATACAAATCACTCATGGGTGACAAGTCCGATAACCTCCCAGGTGTGGTCAAGTGTGGACCTAAAACAGCTAAGAAATGGATCACGCAGTACACTACTGATGATGAATTGGTGAGCGCATTAGGGAAGAAAAAACTAGAGCCATATTTCAATAACCTTAAGATGATAGATTTGTTTGAAGGCCACAGACAACACCCCGGAGATGTTGAGTTATATCAAGAACAATATAATAAAACACAAGACCTGCAACCAGATTTTGATATGTTTATCAACTTGTGTGTGGAGATGAACATGGAACAGATCGTTAATAAATCATCTGAATGGAAGGCTGATTTCACGTCAACTGACATCGTACATACATTACAAAACATTGTAAATAACCTACAATTAGATAAGTAAATATATGAATCAAATACCATTTGTACAACCGGTGATAATACAATCACCATTCTCTGGAAGTCCAATCCGCCCGCAAGTCAGAACAAGAGAGTCTGATGGAAAAATATATACAGAAGCGCATTGGTATTGTCCTGATTCCGGACGGTTTGTTAAAAAAGGAATTGTCAGTATCGAGAGTAAAGATGTTGCTAAAGATTGATGTTGCATGTATAATGATTGAATGATAGTACCAGAAGAGTACATAATTCAAAAGTTTTATCAACACGCAGGTTACCCTAAATATACAAAATCAACAAACACTTACACTGGTGGGTGTCCAATATGTAGAGAGGGTAAGAGCTGGGGAAGAAAATCCCGGTGTTACTATGTACCTAAGGATAGTGTAATATGTTGTCATAATTGCGGTTGGTATGGCAAACCAGGAGACTGGGTCATGGAACTAGAGAACATAAACTATCGTGAATTGTGTAAGCAGATTGATAAATGTGATTATGAATATGGAATTCCGGTGGTCACTCCTAAAAAAATACCTTTCACACCCGATCTACCTCGAGATTGTATAAATTTATTCGATCGTACACAGTTACAATATTATAAGAACAACAAGATAGTCAAACTGGCGGCGGAGATTATAGTTAAGAGAAGGTTGAATGTGGCTACCAATCGCCCTAAATCTATATACACAACCATAACTGACATGGTACACAAAAACCGGTTGGTAATACCATTCAATGACCGGGAGAACCGGTGTATATTCTATCAATCTAGAGATTTACTGAATGACCCGAACCGTCCAAAGTATTTGTCAAAGCAAAATAGTGAGAAGTCATTGTTCAATTACGATCAAGTGTCAACTTCCGCGGAACATGTATTTATAACTGAAGGCCCTATAGACAGTTTTTTTGTGAGCAACTCTGTGGCTGTCGCTGGCATACAAGAGAAGAGTCAGAACACACTCACATCAACGCAGAGAGCACAGTTGGAGAGATTATTTTTAACTCAACCAGTATGGGTGTTGGATAGTCAGTGGCAAGATAGTGCGAGTTTATTGAAGACAAATATTTTACTTAAGCAGGGTGAGTGTGTGTTTATTTGGCCGCAAGACACCGGCAAGCTGTTCAAAGATATCAATGATATGTGCGTGCATTTTAAACTTAACAAGGTGTCAACAAAATACCTACTGGATAACACGTATTGCGGCTTACAGGGCCTTGTTAAATTGAAACAAATTAAATAGAGTCTGCACCGGACTCTTTTCTTTTAGCTAGTAATAAATACTGCTTCAATGACTCACCCAGTCCCGAGAGATCTTGCGCCAGTCTAGAAATTTTCTTACTCTCACTACGCTGTATATCAGTAAGCAAACTGTCACAGTCAGCAGCATTGATTGTGAAGTTGATAGAACCATCATCTGTACCATTCAAGTAGTCTATAAAATTTTCAATCTCACCTATCCAGGTTGTTATTGTGGATATTGTTCTTTGGCTCTGTTGCTGTCGGAGCGCGATCTCTGGATTATCCGGCACGTCCATCACCTCAGGATTTGTTGTGGGTTCGAGGGTGTCTTGAACGGCAGCCACTTCAGCTTCTGTCCCCGGAGATGGTGGTTGTGTTAAATCTTCTGGAGCCTCCTCGAGAATGTTAAAAAATTTTGATTCAAATAGTTTCATAGCCTTAATTATTTATGTATTGTGTATAAGTAATTATGAACATGAAGCAAAAAAACGATAAAAAACAAGCCATTTTTGAGGACCTACAAACCGGATCCAACAATTATTTAGGTGTTGGTGGTGGAGCAGGGCAATCAGCGATGAGCCTCAAGCCTGGTAAAGTAACGTTACTTGACCTTGTGAAGCAAGCTAATGAATGGGAGAATGAGATGGGCAAGGCACCCAATAGGTTACCATATCCATTGCAAGATGGGTTGAGCGATCAGCTCGGGCAATTGTATGTTGATGCTGCACAAGTTAAAAGTAAAGTTGCCCAATCGACAAAATTCAGTATTATTAAAGATAATGATAAAGCGATGAACTCAGTAAAAAAAATACATAAAAAGCTATCCACTATCTGTGCAGCAATTAAAGATGTTGCTAGTGATATTGACGAGATAAGTGTGGGCACTAGTGCGCCTGAAGATCACGCATGATACGTGACATAACCATGTCACTGTTGTTGACAGTGTTCGCGTCTAGTGTCATAGCCGCCACCGGTTATTTTGTGTTTGATGCATCTCCGTTAAAGATTGGAGCTGGTGCATTTTTAATACAGATAATAGGTTTTTACATGTGGAACACCATGTTACAAGTGGTTGTTAAAAACCGTCTAGAGAGTGAAGAGACAGAGCGTATAAAAATATATGAACAACAAGGTGCTAATGTGAATTGTGCTTATTGTGGTAAACCAAACTTTGTACCGATCAGAATGAATGATGAGAATGTATTCCAGTGCGAGCACTGTGATAAACCTAACTCAATATATGTAGACATAGTAGTGGCACAAAAAACCGAAATTATAGATAAAGATAGAATATCGATAAGCCTATACAACCAACAGAAATTAGATGCAACAGAAAAGCTCAAAAACTAGTGTCGATAACATTACAACCGAAAAGAATAACACTGCTGATATAGCACCAGTAGAGGAAGCTCGTATGAGGTACGCGGATCTCAAAAAATGTGTGGATAAGTTCTACAATGATGTGACTGATTTTGAAACACGTGAAGCATACAAACAAGGATATAGCTGCGCGGTTGGAGAAGATCTGAGCAATATTGATTTGTTGTGCAATATATATGATATAATATATAATCATTGTATGACTGCTGATATAAGCACATTTGAGAAGAGAAACTTGAAAAACATTTGCACTGGCATACAGCAAATAAACAAAGGCTTAACACAATACAATGACAAAGGTCTAGACAGTATATTGATATCCACACTGCTAGGATATTTATTAAAAATAACAAGAAACTACTTTCATGATTGATATACAAAAACATAAAGATCGTAAGATAAAATTAAAATCAACGAAGAAGGACGCAACATATGAGATGTCCGAATATGAAGTCTCTCGATGGCTTTCGCTTATTGAGTCTGTCGATATAATAGACACTAAATGCAAACAGATGGGAGTCAAGGGTGATGCGATCAATTGGGTTAAACCAATAGCAATACAAAAGTATATTGACGAGCGTACTGAAAGTATGTTATTCGAGATAATCGATGATCTTGCTGAGGAAGAAGAATGCACTACATCATAGGCACACAAATCACATCATCTAACCGAACGGTAAGCAAGATCCGGCCGGGGATGACAAGTCAACAGTTGAGAGCTGCTAGCTCCGGTAGATCAAAATTTACAGAGATTAAATCAAAACTATCTCCTGGAGTCACATACACATTGACACGTATTCACAAGCAAGACGAGAGTGTGATGTACACATTTACGGACAATGCCGGTGTGAGATTAGTACTACCATTTGATAATGTATCAATCGCGGAAAACTTCATCTCAGAGCTCAGAGGTGAGCAGGTACCAGACTACACTGATGCATACACATCAACCGACTAGTCGTCATCATAACCACCATAAATATCATCGTAGTCACCATACACACTATAATCAAATATATTACGTGACTCACGATCCACGTCGTTAAAGAATATCGGATCACTCTCAAGTTGTGTGTCACCATCAGCGCTCAAACCACCATGATATGTGTCATCAGTTGGTTGATTGAGTCCCGGTTCAACTGTAATACCAGACTCGTAACTGTAATCGAATCGTTTAGCCTTGATCAACCAAACATAATGACCAAGAAGAGGGTTCAACTGCTGCACATCTTGATCCAACCTTTCGGTAATTTCAAATTTCTTAGCCCCTCTTTCACCTGGTCGTGAGCTACCGAACTCTGACAACTCTATAACATCTCCAGCTTTTGGTTCAGCATAAGGTACCTCTTGAGAGCTCATCGCGAGATTGTAGCTTTCTATAGGTATAAACCCGGTCAATTCATCATCACTCATCAACCCAAACTTCTGTAACACCACTGCATTCTCATTTAAGGAGATGGCGAAGATCATCTTACGCGGCATGTTAAATTTTTGTGTAGGTTCTTCACCATACAAAGGGTCCATAGTGTCTAGTGTAGTGCTATTAACATAGTAATCCACTATAGTACCGTACTGATATATCTGCTCTAACCACCACTTTCTATAGTTATCTCGCTCATTACAATTGTTCTGCTTGTCTAGAAAACGGAAACCAACATTCTGTCGAAATATATCATCAATCTCACTCATCTCTTACGTATAAACCACTCTCGTTTAACATTATCCCAATATACAATCATACCAGAGTTACTCAACTGCCTCGGCTTGTCCCTAGACAAGCCGGTAGGGTAATTCATCTTTATATACTGTATGTCCGCGGGTGATAATACTCTCAGTTGATTTGAACCATCTCGGATCGATTCTATCTTGCTATTCAACTCACCACTGAACTTAAATTCTCCATCTCCGGTATACCTACCCTTGTAGCGATCCGCCACTTGATGTTGATTCTTAGCCATCGGTCCCTTGTTGGTTTTCCGATGCCACGGCTCTTCCGCCGCCCTTCGTTTTTGCTGCTGAAAGTCCTTGAACTCACACATCAAATGATTGGTAAACAGTTTCTCGTATAGCATCATTATGTGTATTTATAAAAAAAGCCGCTCTAATGAACGGCTTCTTTTGTGATTTGGGGGTTAAATTGTTTTTAATCTCCTAGAGCTTTAGTTTTCGGGTTGCTAACTTTGTTATCCTTTTTAGCAGCCATCTCGTGACTACCACTCTCGAAATTACCTTTACCGGTTTCTTTGGGTGTAGGATCTTCCTTGATATTACCACCATCAGCTGAACCACTGTCTGCGGAATACCCACTACCATCAGTCTTGTTGTTGGTACCTGTTAATTTTGATACTCCGTCTGGTGCAGCAGAAGGATCCGGTTGTGACACAACAGAATCTCCCAACATTTCATCTTCACCATCATCTAGACCAAGTTCATCCATGGAGTCATCTCCCTCTTCTCCTCCGAGCTGCTCCTTTAGAGCGTCGCATAATTGTTCAGCAAGATCGCGTGGTAAGTTAAGTGTTACTTCATCACCACCAAGATCTAATTCTTCATCGCTATCGAGATCGTCTCCTTCGAGACCGTCGTCCATACCGTTTAGATCACCAAAGGGATCATCTCCCTCCATAATTGTTGAATAAAGCTTATCAAAGATGTTATTAGGTTCGTCGCTCATGATTTTAGAATTATTTATCTGCTCCTGGACACTTTTCTCGGATTTTTCTCGGTTTTCTTTAAGTCTCTCACTAATCTTGTTCATGTAGTAAGCATTATCCTTGTCATTCTCCGGGGTCACAGGTTTTCCACCAGTCACACATTCATCATCTGATGTGGAGCAAGGCTCCTCCGGCTTGATGTCATGTGCATGTTCAGAATCCCCTAACGCGCTCGGACAATCCCCAGATTTCCATACCTTATTGTCCTCGTTTTCTAGTATAGTGCCATATAACGACTCTATTCCTTGTATGTCTTTTGATTCATTCACATAAGTACTTAATGATAATGACAACAAAACACCAACCTCAGATGAACTTTAATGGTGATAAATCCAAACACCTGTATATGGGCAACCGTAATCTTCCGACCGGTAATGCTGAGTTTGACTGGACTCCGGAGATGGTTTTGGATCTCAAAAAGTGTAGACGTAATCTATTGTATTTTGCAGAGAACTTCTTCACCATCATTAATCTGGACCGTGGTCGGGAAAAGATAACACTGTTCAAGTGTCAAAAAAAAGTCTTACGAGCCCTCCGCGACAATAGATTCAATATCGTTTTAGCAAGTCGACAGGTAGGTAAGACGACCATGATGACTATCTACACATTATGGGTTGCATGCTTCAGTGACGATCAACGTATACTTGTGGTGGCAAATAAAGAGCAAACCGCAATAAACATATTCAAACGCATACGATTGGCGTATGAGCAATTACCAAATTGGTTGAAACCGGGAGTTGTTGAATATGGTAAGACAAGCATGACATTGACAAATGGTAGTAGCATTGGTATAAGCACCACGAGCAGTGATGCTGGTCGTGGTGACAGTTGTAACTGTTTGGTACTAGATGAGCTGGCGTTTATTGACAATCACTTGGTTGAGAGTTTTTGGAAGTCAGTATACCCTATCATATCATCAAGTAAAAAGAGTAAGATCTTCATAGCCAGTACACCCAATGGAACTGGTAATTTGTTTCATGATTTGTATAGTAACGCTATCAAAGGCAAGAACAACTGGTGTGCCAGTAGAATCGATTGGTGGGAAATACCTGGTAGAGATGAGAAATGGAAGCAAGACACCATACAATCGCTAGGGAGCACACAGATATTTGATCAAGAATTCGGCTGTCAGTTCATTGAGACGGGCGAGAGTGTGTTAGATGAGGAGCTTGTGAGAAAAACATCACTCACGATATGTGAATCTCGACACATATTTGAAGATGGTGATTATCATGTTTGGTCATTACCAGATGAAAACCGAACATACACTATAGGTGTTGATATATCTGAAGGGGTTGGAGAAGCTGCTAGTGTGATACAAGTGCTCGATATAACAGACTTGACTGAGATTGAACAGGTGGCTGTGTACCACAACAACAAGATCAGTCCATATAATTTCACCACCAAGTTGTTGGAAATATTACAGCAATGGGGAAGTCCACCAGCGTTGATAGAAAGAAACAACTGTGGAGCACAAGTGGTTGATGCTCTACTCAATGTGCACGGTTATGAGAATATAGTGAATTACACACCAGGTAAAAATCAACAAATTGAGAGACCAGGGGTGATTGCACATACAAACACCAAATATAAAGGAGTGATGAACATGAAGTATTGGTTGAGTGAGTTGTATGCTGTGAAGATAAGAGATCAAAAAACACTAGAGGAACTGAAAACATTCGTCCGATATCCTAATGGAACGTGGAAGGCTGTCAAGGGTACAAATATAAATGACGATCGAGTGATGAGCTTGATCTGGGCGTTGATGATATTAGAGACAGCAATCACCGAGCAATTCTACGATATAGTTGAAGTGGATCGTAACAACAAACCTGCCATTGTTGAGAGATTAGATTATGGTACTAAATATTTCAGTGACACTTTGTCATTGTATGGTGATGAGAAACACGCAACCGGATATAACACACTTCCGATATATATAGATAGTGAGACGGTGGGAGGTCAGACACAAAGCATGCTGGATCAAGAGGTTTCAGATCTGGCGGAACAAGGCTGGGAGATTTTATGAGTGATAACATACAGCAATCAGTGCTAAACAAGAGTAAAAAAGATAAATTTTTATTCGTGCTGACACTACCCAAAGCGATGAATGACATTTCATACACTTTACCGGAAAACAGACAAGACGATAGAGTGTTACCAGAATCATTACAGTTCAGTGTGTATGGTGCGGTGTTACCCACGGTGAGAGTTGATAGTGGTGAGATCCGGTACAGCGGCCAGGCGCTAAAATTCAGCGGACATAGCCGACCAGCATATGAGAACGTCACTGTAAATTTTACAGTTGACAACAAATTTAACAATTACTGGGTGATTTGGAAATGGTTGGATCTGATGAATGATGATGAACAGTCCATCTTTTATAAAGACGATCCAGAGTTTGTGTCCGCCAATCCAAAGAACTCAATGTTCAAACAATACCAAGGTGCTGCAACCACGTATGCACTAGATGAGTACAACAACCAGGTGGCGCGGTTTGATTATGCCGGTGTGATTCCAGTAGCACTAGGTGGTGTTGATTACAATTACCGCACAACTGATGCAATTGATACAACATTCGAATTTTCATTTTCTAAGCTCACTCCAATTTTGTTATAGTAAAAATCATAAAACCTTCCCCGAGATAGATAAATAATTTCGAAAGCAACTATTATGGCAAGAACAATTCAATCACCCGGAGTCGAGGTCAAAGAAGTAGATTTATCTTTGCGCCCACAATTACCTGTAGGAACCACCGTGTTCATCCCTGGATTCGCGAATCAAGGACCAACCGACGAGCTGTTGACGTTAAGCAGCTTGAGCGAGTTTGAACAAGTATATGGTTTACCTCAAAACGCAGCTGAACGCTACATGTACCACACCGTCAAAGCGGTGTTTCAGAGTCCAGCCAACGTGCTAGTGAGCAGGTTACCATATGGTTTAGGTGCTGGGTCGACTGTAGCTGATAAATACAGTGTTCAAGTTTTTCCGGTGATACCTCGACCAATCATGGTTGATGGTGCTGCACCAGACATAACAAGTGTCGCGAATGACGATAGAATCATAGCATGGCATCCAACGGATGCTGATGTCGTTGACGCTGGTGGAGATTACGTTGTCGCACAATCCGCCAGTGCCACATCTGGAACCGCCGATTTTGTCACTGTCGCAACTGGTGACGACAAGAACGCCTGGTCATTAGTGGTGAATCTCCAGCAATCCAATAACACATCAGAAAAAATCGATGATGTGTTGTATTTAAATTTTACTGCCGGTGGTGTTAACGGTAAGACCATAGTTGATGCGATCAACAGTGGGTATCTCAACACGCACATCACTGCCACCGGCGGGCAGGAGGACACACCAGCTGTGACCGCTTCTGAGACCGTGACTGTTAGTTTGAGTGTGGCTGGTTCTAGTGGGAGCTATGAAGATGTAGAGGTGCAAGTGACTGCATCCGCCGCAGGAGTAGACGGTAACGTAGGTGTGACAGGTGATGACTCCAAAACATTGAAGCAGTTGCTCGACACTGCCGGAGCCGGAAGCGGCATCACATACACAGTGAGTGCAGCAGATTCATCCAAACTAGACAACTTTGTGGAAAACAATGAAACGGTCAATTTAACAACAGGTGTCGATTTGATTCCAGCTGGTGACACGATCAACAGTCAAACAACATACAATTTCAGTGGAGGTATCACCGGTCATCTGAGCACCAAAGTGGTACCGGATGGACAATGGATTTTCGGTGACTCACAACCTGCCGGCAGCTACACAGGCACCACGTTGAAAGACGCTGTTGACAGTGTACTCGCAAACAACAATGATGATTCATTATTTGGTGAGCCATTGAGCGCCTTTTCTCAGAACGATCGTTTCTGGACTGAAGCCACCCCCGGAGATCCGTTGAGCATACCAGCATTAAGAGGTTACGAGATACCACAAGTGTGTGACATCGTATCCGAAGCGGTAAACAGCTCCGGTTGGAATTTAAGTGCGAGTGATCGTTACTATCTTGGAGAACCAAGTAACATCGAGCTAGACAATGACGATTTTCAGAAGACCATCAAAGGTCAAGTCAAACTCAGCGAGACTAATGCTGGTAAATACGAGAACCAAAAATTCTCCACATACAGCGATCTCATCAACAAGGGTGGAGCTGGATTGATGATCGTCAATGATAAAAAGTTCGTGGTCAATGAAAAATTCGAAGGATACTACATCGGAATAGCAGACAACACTAATTTAAATCCTGCTAGTGACTTTGACAGCGTAGGAAAACTCAAATCACTCAGCAAAAAACTAGGTGGTACGACTGGTGGATATGTCAATGTCCCGGATGCCGCGGCTGGTACAAAAAGCCGGCTGACATTCAGCTTGAGTGCTGGTATGAGTTTTGATGAGTATGGCAACAAGCAGCAAGTAGGTCTAGATGGTAGCATGAGTGAGGTTTTAGAGAACTTGAGCGAGTTTGACCTCAATACAGATGAATTTAGTGATGTGTTGACACTTGCAGTGTTCAAAGTACGTCAATCCACACTAGAACCAGATGCAACCAAACTGGACTACATGGTCGCTGACAGTGTTGTTGGTAGTACTAACTACTTCCGAGAGCAATTCAAATCTGATGGTGGCACAGCGGTGTCATATTTTATCGAGAGTGAGGCAGAGAACAGCAACAGCCTATACATGAAATTCAATGAGGGTATATCTAAGACCGCTGGGAATTGGCTTGATGAGAATGGGTACCCAACTCGTAAAGTCAGGGTATTACCAGCGAAAGATGTAAGATATTGGTCGGAAAAAACAGCATCAGAGAGAGACTCTTTGATCACCAAAGGTGTCACCGAGGAAGTGAATGATTTCCGAGTTAGTCAGAGCTTTTTGAACGGTACTGAAGAGACTGGTGATCGATCATACATAGCATCATTTCAAAATTTACAGCGTGATGGTTCTGCTCAAGTGAAGCACGGTAACAACGTGTATCCACATGGTGTGTATCGTAAGCAATCAGCTACCGCCAGGGAAACTGGTAACATACCCGCTAAACTGGATAGAATATTTGAATTGGCAGATAACTTTGATCTGTATCCAATAGATGTAACAGTCGAAGGTGGGTTGGGTACTGTATATGTAGGTAGTAAAGGTGGCACACAAGCACTGTTTGATGATGAAGAGTATTTCCCACTTGGAGAACATGTGGTGAGCAGCACTGGATTGAGTGGCTCGGGATTATTTCAAACTAAAATTATAGACAATCGCAGTGAGGTTGATTATTTGACACATTACGACACTATATTTGACACATTCAAGAGTTTCAGTCAATTTGCTCGTAAAGACAACATATTTATAGCAGATCCACTGAGATACATATTCGTACAAGGTAGAAACAGTAAAGTTTTGACCAGTAAGCAACGTGAATCCGGAGTCAATTTCTCACAACACATCTACTGGCCGTTACGCCACATGATGACCGGTGGAGCAAAGAATAGTAGCTACTGTGCGACATACGCAAACTGGGGATTCACTAACGATAAAGTACTCAATCGAGGAGTGTGGTCACCGATGAGTGGTTTTGCGGCAGCGGCGATGGCTAATACTGACGCGAATTTCAATCCTTGGATCGCGCCTGCTGGTTTCACCAGAGGGTTGATAAGCGGTGTTAGTGATATAGCATTTTATCCTAAACAAAAAGAGAGGGATCAATTGTACAAGCTCGGTCTCAATCCGGTCGCCAACTTTCCTAATGAAGGCTTCGCGATTTTCGGACAAAAAACCATGCAAGCTAAACCTAGTGCATTTGATCGTATCAATGTCAGAAGATTGTTCTTGTATCTACAAAAGGCTGTGATGAACACAGTCAAATACTTCGTATTCGAACCTAACACATTATTCACAAGAACACAAGTGTTGAATGTATTGAGACCAATATTCGAAGAGGTTAAAAATACACAAGGCATGTACGATTACTTGCTGGTATGTGATGATCGAAACAACTCTCCGGACGTAATCGACCGGAATGAACTTGTAGTTGACATCTATATCAAGCCTACTCGTGCAGCTGAGTTTATATTAGTCAACTTCTACGCAACAAGAACTGGTCAAGACTTCAGTGAATTGGTGTCGTGAGACTAAGTAATTAGGAGGAACAATTTATGCCAGATGTAAGACAAACAATATCAGATTTCTACAGAGTAGCGCAAGAAAGAGATTTCAGTCGTGACTTTCAGTTTAGAGTATTAAACATTCAAAGTGCTGACGGAAGCTTCACCATCACTGAAGATGATCTCGTATACGCCAAAGGTGGTAGTATACCAGGTCGTACGATTAGTGTAGCAGAAGTACCATACATGGGACTGAATTTTAAAGTCCCAGGTGGTGCTACATACACAGGTGAATATTCACTCACATTTTACAGTGACCGGGTTGATAGTTTACGAAATCTGTTGCTCAACTGGACTAGAGACACATTCGATGATGCAACCAGCACTGGTAATTATTTCATAGCCAAGGAAACATCAATTGTTGACTTGGTGCAACTTGACACACAATTGAACAGAGTGAGTCAATTCACGCTAGTTGGAGCATTTCCAACAAGTGTAGGTGATGTAGAGTATAATCCTGCAGGAACTGGAGCTCCAGTAGAGTTTCAGGTAACATTAGGGTACCAATACATCAGAAACGAGAAGTATCAATAAAATTTACCCCACCAACAACTAAGGACCGTCTTTTTAGACGGTCTTTTTTTGTGTACGTATTAAATAATAATAACAATGTTTGATGATATACGCAGAGTCGGTGAAAAAATCGATAACTTATTAGGCACGGATATATTCCCGTTCAATTATCCATTCAGTTATACTGAAAACTTCCTACAGAGTATGGAGAAGTGGGAATTCGCAATCCCCAACAAGTTCTTATGGATAGTAAACATCGAACCGGTGATTGACGCAACAATGAGTCGCGAGCAAACGAGTATACACCCGATACCACGATACATAAACTCACAAAGCATGTGGAATTATGAACCTGGTGGTAATGGTCAACACGCCGGCAATATAAACGCTCCTGGATCACGTGGACCTGAATGGAATATAGATCAAGGAAAGAGTGAGATAACAAGAGATCAATATTTGCGAACCGGTGGTGGTAAGCATGGGTGTATTCTGGCGCAAGGTGTTGTACTTCCTGGTGAGAGGTACGAGATCGGAGATGTTGCGATAAAGAACAACATGGGCTTCATCCCCGGGAAGTATGGAGGTAACAGAATGAGCATGCAGCCACTAACCGTACAGTGGAGAGAGACTAACAGAAGCTTTGTAGACCTTGTGATTCGCCCATGGTTGATACTAGCATCACATGTTGGTTTAGCCGCTCGTCCGCCCATGGACGGTCGTCATATCAAAGCTAATATAACTGTGGTACAGTTAGCTAAAACATATCAATACATACCGTTAGTACAAAGGAAAATCTGGAGATTTTACAATTGTGTACCGACGAGCATAGACAGTAAAGAACTGACATATCAGGATGGTAATAACTTTGATATATTTACAACAGAATGGCACTACACACATTATTCTATCGAGAGTCTACCTGAACAAGACATGAACGAATACATGAACAAGGAAGGATTCAAGAAATTCGTAAAAGACATGGCGAAAAAATTACTAAGCAAGAGTAAATCCTTTCAAAAATTACAAGGTAAACTAGCCAAAGTGGAACGTTTCGTCGACAAGGCCACGAAGATTAAGAAAAAGGTGGATAAAGTGTTGGGGTATTTGGGTGGAAGCGCGGGCAGAGGCATGCCAATGATAGGCCCGAGTGACAAACCACTAGGCCGCACAGCAAATGCCAGTTTCAAATCAGACACACCACAATAAATAACATATATGACCGGTGTGAGATTTAGTTACAATGTATACCTACCCACACTAAAAAAGTACGCGCGATTCTACGAATTCACTGGAGATCACTACCTAACGATAGCTAAACATATACAAAACAATGATGACACTCGAGTGTTGGAATTGTTCCAACAGATGATATCGGAGTTATGCTTAGATCCTACCACACTAGACAATATGACCAAGATAGACATGTTCTGTGTATTGTTGAACATGAGAATATTGTGTGTTTCTGATAAAATGGAGATGATGTTGAGATCAGATGATGAAGAACAACATCCACAGAAAATAGTATTTGACTTGTATGATATACTGGACAAAGTCACAAATTATGATGTAAAATACACTCAAAATATAAAAACTTCCCCAGAATGTAGTGTCAAGCTATCAACTCCACAGCAATTTATAACCACAGATACTGATGAGCTTATAATGTCTGTATTGGAATGTCTGTACATGTTTGGTAAACAATATAATTTCAAAAACTTGAGTACCAAACAACAGAAAATAGCACTTGACAACATGCCGGGTAATATTTTGACAGATATCACACGAGCGGTCAACAAGATAGATGAGAAATACAGCATATGTGTACTTAACCGAGATCAATTCAAGCTAGCCACAGAAGGAGACGTGATGGATTTCAATCTTCGAATGTATGATAATAGTTTTTATGAATTCTTAAAGTTGATATATGGTTGTAATCTAGAAGAGCAGTATTATGTGAGATATCTAATGGTGAAGCAGATGAGATTCAATCTAGATGACGTCGCGAAACACCCACCTTATGTGACTAACACATATATCAATCTGTATAGAAAAGAACTAGACGAACAGAAGAAACAATCTGAAAAGAATAACCAATCCACCGGTGGAATGTCATTACCACAACACAACTTCACACAATAGTGTTGAAAAATTAACCACCTGTAGTAAATATAGTATATGAGTGAAACTGTTGAAGTCAAACAAACGAACTTTAAAGAGATGCTGAGCACGATTAACAAGCTCAACCAACAACAAGTACAAGACATATTTATACCGTCATTAGGCAAAGAGGTTAGCTTCAATCCACTTTCCATAAAACAACAAAAATCGATTCTGTCATCCGGTGTAGATGTAGATATCGAGAGCATGGCGTTCAGTAACACCATGAATGGTATTATATTAGATAATTGTTTGAATAAAAATATAAAAATTTTAGCGGTTGACAGGCCTCTAATATTGCTACAATTGAGACAAAAATCACTAGGTAACAATCTAAAAATAACTGATGAAGATGAGATCGAACACACTATAGACCTGGAATCACATATCTCCAAACAACGAGAAAGTGGTATACATGTCAAAACAACATTTGATATTGAATCCAGTGGAATTAAAATTGAATGTCTTACACCGGATCTGCAAACAGATACTAAATTTAACAAGCAGTTTACAAAAGCAGTAAAAAAAGCAACTAACAACAAGTTGAAGTTAAATGATGTGATTGGAGATATATATGTATTCGAGATGGTTAAATATATAAAATCAGTTGGAGTGATGGACGACATGTTTGTTGTCGATCAGACAACTCAAGCGAGTCACCTGGTGAATTTGTTCGAGAGTCTGCCAATAAATGTGAGCTCAACACTTGCTGACGCTATAAAAGTTAGTAGAGAAATAGAAACTGCATCGATAACATGTGATACACTACCCGAAGGTGTGAGTATACCTATTGATGCTAGCATATTTACAGGTGATAACTAATTGGAGTCATAAGTAATTATGACTCATGGAAGAAAATCTAAATAAACTAATCACCACTTTAACTGGTCTGGTTGATGAGTTGAGGACTCAAAAAACCGGCGATGTTGTTGATCAGCAAAGATCAGAGAACAGCTTTCTTGACCCACTTGCAATAAAAAAGAAGGAGCAAGAAAATCAAGCGAAGATCAATGCTGAAGAATCTTCAAAAAAACAAAAAGAAGACAGAAAGAAGCAACCACCTGCTCCTAGGAAAATAAGAGCCGATGTAATGCCGGTGTCGATAGTGAGTATCGATCGGAAAGTGCTGAACAGTTTAGCTAAGATAATGCCGACATCCACAGCCTTGAAAGAGAAAAAGGAGGACCAACAACAATCGGATGATTTTAATTGGAAAACATTATTATTAGGAGGGGCTATAGGGCTTGTAGTCGCACCAGTTGTTGCACTCTTCGCATTCTTTGAAGAAATTGGGAAACAACAATGGTTTAAAAGGCTTAAAGGTTTTCTCAAGACTAAATTCTGGAAACCATTATCAAATTTTTTCATCCGTATCTCCGGATGGTTTGATACACTTAAAACAAAACTGGACCCAGTGTCAAAAAAGATTAAACAGCTGTTAAAAAATACCAGAAAGACATTCAAACCAATAGAAACAATACTCACAGGCATAAACAAACGGATTCAACCCATTATCAAATCCATGCAGAAGATGTTGGTACCTATTTTTGGTGACGGTAAGGGAAAAGCTAGTGTTTTTAAGAAGATTGGCGATATGTTCTTAAAAAACCCAGCATTTAAAGCTGTAACAAGCTTCGCGAAAGGTGTTGGGAAATTGTTAGGCAAATTATTTTTACCAATCACAGTGATATTTGGAATAATAGAAACTATCTCCGGTTTCATGAAAGGTTACGAGCAAGGAGGTGTAGCATCTGGCATCACCGGTGGTTTTCAGTCTCTATTTGAATTTTTAATAGGTGATATTATACGGTTTCTCACTAGTATACCAGCAAAAGTGCTAGAATGGATTGGCTTACCAGCCACCGGAGCGGCTCTCACAGCAAATGTGGAAGGCATGTTGACACAGGTGAATCAAATGATTGGTAATGTTGTTGATATGGTCGTAGGTGTATTTACATTTGACCTGGAGCTAGCGAGAAAGGCTGGATTGGCATTGTTTGGAGATGCCGTTGACTTTGCTGCGTATGCAGCCGGTTTGGTGATTGACCCGGTGGTGACCTTTTTCAATGAAGTATTCAAGTTCGGTGACCCTACACACCCGTTCAGCTTCAAGATCGACATTGTGGACCCCGTACTAGCGAGTGTCAAGAAATGGTTCACAACATTGATAAGTTTCGGAGAAACAACAGAAGGTAGGTGGAGTCTTGCTGCATGGGTTAACAACTTAGAGATTGAGATCACAAAATGGTTCAAAGGAATGTACACTTGGGTTGCATCTGCAGTAGAATCATTCAGCTTAACTGACACGATCAACAGCGCCTACACTAAAGCAACTGAGTGGGTGATTGGTGTGTTTAAATGGTCCGGTATACCTGATACATTTTCACTCACTACTACAGTCAAGCAGGTTTGGGAGGATATAAAAGGGTGGTTTACAGGTTTGATCAAATGGGTTGATTCCGATGAAACAGCTGGTGAGAAGGACGGATTTATAATCACCATTGTAAAAGACGTGATAACTAAGGTTGAGAAGTATTTCGCGAAGTTGTTCGATTTTAATGAAAAGAACCCACTGTTAGCAGCATTTGACATACTGATGTACTTTCCTAACATGGTTGTTAGTGGTCTGGGTCTTGCCAGCGAGTGGTTGCTCAAGCTGTTCGGGTTTGATGAAACCGCGGACAGTATTAAAGAGTGGACAGACATGTCCATAAGTAAAATGGTATCTGTATCAGTGTCCAAAGCGTGGGAGTGGTTGACTGAGAGGTTCCCAGATGTGACGAAATACTTAACCACAACATGGGACAAGCTCACCGGGAAAGTTGCTAATGTTGGTACATACATATGGGATGGAGTGAAGGGTGTATGGGAGTGGTTTGAAGATTTGTGGAGTGACCCTGAGGGCACGTTGAAACGATCATGGAATCAAATTGCCACCGGTGTGACTAATGTTGGTGACTGGTTGTGGACCGGTGTGGAAGGTGTGTGGAAGTGGATGAAAGACACGTTTGATGGCATGTTATCGTCTATAGCGTTTGGTTGGAATCAAATTGCCACCGGTGTGACTAATGTTGGTGACTGGTTGTGGACCGGTGTGGGTGGTGTGTGGAAGTGGATGAAGGACACGTTTGATGGCATGTTAACGTCGATCAAATCCGGT
>Ga0228645_1000001_pt1 | contig 110601 bp, 144 predicted proteins | sample 57DmetaG_FD_190072 | JGI IMG/M metagenome (GOLD analysis project Ga0228645, IMG submission 190072) | Seawater microbial communities from Monterey Bay, California, United States - 57D | ecosystem: Environmental > Aquatic > Marine > Coastal | place: USA: California | collected 2016-11-06 | reverse complement strand
GAGCGTTGGTCAAGATTGAACAGGCTGGTGATCGTGATGGTACACAAGCCAGCATCGGACTAGACATCAATTTTGACACCACAGCCAACCCAGCTGCTCGCGCGTTACGAATCGATTCAGAACAGACAACTGGTACAGTAGTCGAAGTTGACGCTCAACGTGTCACAACTGGCACGGCCATGACCGTGAGCGCATCAGACATGACCACCGGTACTGGTTTGGAGATTGGATTCGACAGCCGTACAACTGGCACCGGGATGAATGTGAAAGACACTCACACGAGTGACGATGCTGGCACACTAATGTTGATTCAACAATATGGAGACCGCGCTGGTTCAGCGGCTAGTATCGGTGTAGATATTGATTTCAACACCACATCCAATGCGAACGCCCGTGCGTTCAGGATAGATTCAGAACAGACCACCGGAGTGGTGGCTGAGATTGATGCCAATAAAATCACGACCGGTACAGCGCTGGATATCTCAGGTGTGGACGATTTGATCACCGGCACGATAGCAAATCTACATAGTAACTCTGGAGACACAGGAAATCGTGATCTTGTTAAAATCATGAACGACAACACAGCTGCCACTGGTGCGCGATTGTTGCATATAAAGAATGATGCGATCGCCAGCGGATCCAAAGAATCGATACGATTTGAATCAACAGCAGCAGACAAGAACCCGTTGTTAGAGTTACGCAACAGCAACGCTGCACATGACACACCAGCATTGTTAAATTTCAAGAGATCCAGCAATAATCCCGCGAAGGACATGGATCTGGGCACGATAACATTTGAAGGTGATGATTCCAATCACGCAGACACCGTGTACGCGGCCATCAGCGCCCGAGCCACTGACATTCAACAAAATGAAGCGAGTGGAGTGCTCAATTTTATGGTGCAAGCCACTGACGGGGGACCGGCTCAGTTGAGAAACATGTTGAGCATCGGAGGGCAAGTAAACACTACAGAACCACAAGGAGTAGGCACACAGGCAGAAGTGGTGGTCAATGAAGACTCGATAGATCTAGATTTTCGTGTGGAGAGTACCACCACAGCAAGCGCTTTCATTGTGTACGGTGACGGGTCAGAAGTTGTAGTAAACGAAAACGGTAGAGGTGACACAGATTTTCGAGTCGAATCAGACGATGAAACACACATGTTGTTTGTTGATACATCGGTCAACAGAATCAGCATTGGTGATAGTGAAGACACACCTGCTGCCACACTGGAGGTGACAAACAATTCAGGTAGTGGTGCGTACAATGTACCGCTGGTGCAACTCAACAACGAGGACACGGACAAACAACTGCTTGACATCAATGCCAAAAATATCAATGCTGATGTGATCAACGTACATGCTGATGATCTGACCACAGGGGACGTGCTCAACACCACAGCAGACAAACTAACAACCGGTAGTCTGATACACATGACACACACTGGCAATTCCAATGCCAGTACATCGTTAGTACATTTTGAAAGCACTGGAGACAGAGGTCATGACAGCAATCAAACAGTGCTATTGGATCTGAATTTTGACACGACCGCTGGCACCGGAGCACGTGCGTTCAGGATAGATTCAGAGCAGACAACTGGTACAGTAGTCGAAGTTGACGCTCAACGTGTCACAACTGGCACGGCCATGACCGTGAGCGCATCAGACATGACCACCGGTACTGGTTTGGAGATTGGATTCGACAGCCGTACAACCGGAACTGGCATGCACATCGTTGACACTCACACCAGTGACAGCGCAGGAAGCTTGGTCAAGATTGAACAGGATGGTAATCGAACCGGCACACAAGCCAGCATCGGATTAGACATCAATTTTGACACCACAGCCAACCCAGCTGCTCGTGCGTTCAGGATAGATTCAGAGCAGACAACTGGTACAGTAGTCGAAGTTGACGCTCAACGTGTCACAACTGGCACGGCCATGACCGTGAGCGCATCAGACATGACCACTGGTACTGGTTTGGAAATTGGATTCGACAGCCGAACCACCGGGACAGGAGTGCATATTGTTGACACTCACAACAGTGACAGCGCAGGAAGCCTGGTCAAGATTGAACAGGATGGTAATCGAACCGGCACACAAGCCAGCATCGGATTAGACATCAATTTTGACACCACGGTGAATCCAAACGCGCGAGCGTTCAAGATTGATTCAGAACAGAGAGATGGAGTGGTTGCCGAGATTGATGCGAGCATGGTCAACACTGGTAAAGGGTTGCACATGCACATGGACAACCGCACCACCGGAACCGGATTGCATATACATGATGCCAGCACCACGGACAGCGCAGGAGCGTTGGTCAAGATTGAACAGGCTGGTGATCGTGATGGTACACAAGCCAGCATCGGACTAGACATCAATTTTGACACCACAGCCAACCCAGCTGCTCGCGCGTTACGAATCGATTCAGAACAGACCACCGGTAGAGTGGTGGAGATTGACGCGCATGAAATCACCACCGGAGATGCGTTCGCGGTGGTTGCTAACGGTCTGACAACAGGTGCCATACTGGACTTGGACAGCAATTCTAATAGCACCTCAGCACGATCATTGGTCAAGATAAAAAATGATCATGTTAGTGCAACAGGTACAACTCTTTTACACTTGACCAACGACGCGAAGGTGAGCGGTGGTCACAAAGCTGTCGCGTTAATCGAGTCAACCGCTACTGAAACTAGTCCGTTGTTAGAGTTACGCAACACCAACAACGCGCTAGACGCCCCACCATTACTAAATTTTAAAAACCTGAATTATGCCGGTGGATCAGCGGATGTAGATCTGGGTACAATAACATTTGAAGGCCAGAAATCCTCAACTAGTGCTAGAGTGGTTTATGCTGCTCTAAGCGCTCGTGCAACTGATATAGAGACTAATAACTTTGGCGGTGTGCTCAATTTTATGGTGCAAGCCACTGACAGTCCATCACAACTGAGAAACATGTTAAGCATAGGTGGTCAGACCAATACTACCCAAACACCGGACACACAAGCTGAGGTGGTGATCAATGAGGATCAGATCGATCTAGATTTCAGAGTGGAGAGCAACACAACTAACAATGCATTCATAGTGTACGGTGACGGCGCAGAGGTGGTTGTTAACGAGAATGGCGCGAGTGACACAGATTTCCGAGTGGAGAGTAATAAATGTGCCAAAATGTTATGGGTTGATGCATCAACTGACAGTGTTTTGATATCTGGTGCGGGTGGTGATGATACAGACATATTTAATATCCAGGGTAACAGTGACAGTTCCACGCCGGGGGCGAATCTGTTGAGAGTGTCACCAACCACAATTACCGTTAATGAAGATAGTAATGATGTGAATTTCCGAGTGGAGAGTAACACCAACACACATGCGTTCCTCATCAAAGGTAATGGTTCAGAAGTTGTGGTCAATGACACCGGTCAAGCAGACACAGATTTCCGGGTGGAGAGTGACAACAGCACCAAGATGTTGTATGTTGACACTGAAAATGAGATTGTGGAGATTCGTGGTCCAGCTAATGATGATACAGATATATTTTTAATCGCTGGAACAGGTGACAACGAAGGAGCCGGTCATGAGTTGCTGGCGATAAGTCCGACCGACACGGTGTTCAACGATGACAGTAATGATGTCGATTTCCGGATCGAGAGCAACACAAACACTCATGCTTTTTATGTTGATGGAGGTGGTTCAGAGGTTGTGATCAACGATCAAGGTCTAGCAGACACAGATTTTCGAGTGGAGTCTAACGTGAGCCCGGCATCAGCAACGGACGGGCTCACTAGTGATCATATCGCACATGATAAGACACATGCGTTCTTTGTCAACACATCAACCGGAAAAGTTGGCCTCGGAACAAGCGATCCACAAACAACATTACATGTGGCTGGAAGCGCGCAGATAGAAGGTGATCTGTGGGTCAAAGGTGTGACCAATCGAATAGACACGCTGGTACATGTGACCAGTGCCATGGAAATAATAAATCGAGGCACCGGTCCAGCGCTCAAGGTGACTCAAACTGGTACCAATCCGGTGGCGGAATTTTACGATGACACGTTCCCCGCACTGGTGATTGAGAATGGAAATGCATCTGGACCTGGTAACGTGGGAATCGGAACAAACAATCCAGCAGCAGATCTGCATCTGTCCAAAGCCTCAACTATAAACGAAGACAACATTTTAAGAATAACATCACTACACAATTCCGCGGATCCTGTCTTTCAAATGTTCGGTCAGAACGATAATCATGGAGAAGGTTTCGAACTCTGGTACGATAACAGTACTGGTGCCGCCCACATGGCAACATTGAACACCTCCGAAGCCAGTGATCTGATATTTCACACCAAGGTCAACAGCAAGAGCACATCTAACGAGAGATTGCGAATCGAGTCCGCCGGTAACATCGGCATCAATCAATCGACACCCTGGACCAAATTGTACATCGAGAGTACTGATGGTGTCAGAGTGCCAGTTGGTACCACCTCTCAACGACCCACCAGTGGTGCTTTTGGCTTGACCGGGACCAAGCTACTCGGTGATGGTACTGAAAACACAGTGAATGCAAATCGCATGTTGGGCACCATAAGGTACAACACTGAACAAAGCACGTTCGAGGGTTTTGGTCCTGGTTACAAATGGGGCAGCCTTGGTGGTGTGATTGATGTGGATCGTGACACATATTGGACTGCTGTGAACGATCTTGAGAACACACACACAGATGAATTCGACTCACCGACCGCCAACAACGAATATCCCGGGGACACAGATTATTTACGAGCTTTCACTAGTGGTCTGAAACGCTTCGCGATAAGCAACGACGGTGATAGTAGATGGTATTTCAAAACATCCGGTGGTGGAACCACCACGAGCCCATATGTATATTCCAACATGTTGCAGATACAACCCAAAACCACCGGTGTGAACATTCACAGTCAGGCGGCGGGTAAGAGCATTGACATGTCCACCAAAGACATACCTGGTACCTCCGGATCTGCTTGCGGTGATATCACAATAGTTGGTGGGTCAGCTCTTGATAGAACAACAACTGGCGGTGGAGGTGCTGGTGCGGATATTTCGATAACAGCCGGCAGCGGAGGTGATAGGAAAACCAGCGGTAATGGCGGCAAAGGTGGTGACGTAACATTGACCTCTGGTGAGCAGGGCGCTGGAGGCACAGCTGGTGCTCGTGGTAAGATCACTCTGAACAGTAAAGGTGCGGTTGATGTCGATGCAGTTGATGGCTTTTCGGTAGATGCAACAGGAATATCGCTAGATTCAGACGCAGCTAGCAATTTCACAACCAGTACTGGTGAGTTGACATTCAGCGGTGGTTCAGGTGTTACCATCAACGGCACTGGTCAAGAGATTGACATAACCTCCACCGGAGGTAAAATTGACATGAACGCTGGTAGTTTGGATGTTGACACCACTGGTGGTGTCACGATTGATGCCACTGGCATATCGCTAGATTCAGACGCAGCTAGCAATTTCACAACCAGTTCTGGAGCGTTGACACTCAGCGGTACCGGTGGTTTGGTCATTGACGGCAATGGTCAAGAGATTGACATAACAACATCCGGCAATGGCGCAATTGACATGAACGCTGGTAATTTGGATGTTGACACCACTGGTGGTGTCACGATTGATGCAACAGGAATATCGCTAGATTCAGACGCAGCTAGCAATTTCACAACCAGTTCTGGAGCGTTGACATTCAGCGGTGCCGGTGGTTTGGTCATTGACGGCACTGGTCAAGAGATCGACATTACCACCACCGGAGCCGCAATTGACATGAACGCTGGTAGTTTGGATGTTGACACCACTGGTGGTGTCACGATTGATGCCACTGGCATATCGCTAGATTCAGACGCAGCTAGCAATTTCACAACCAGTTCTGGAGCGTTGACATTCAGCGGTGGTTCAGGTGTTACCATCAACGGCACTGGTCAAGAGATCGACATTACCACCACCGGAGCCGCAATTGACATGAACGCTGGTAGTTTGGATGTTGACACCACTGGTGGTGTCACGATTGATGCCACTGGCATATCATTGGATTCAGACGCAGCTAGCAATTTCACAACCAGTTCTGGAGCGTTGACACTCAGCGGTGCCGGTGGTTTGGTCATTGACGGAACCAGTGAGGGAGTCAACCTAATATCAGGCACGGACTTCACGATGAAAAACTCCGCCACCACACCAGCAGTGATGTTCAGTGTTGCCGGAGAAACTGGAGCCTTGACCGCGAAAAGTATCAGCGCCACCAGCTTGTCATTAGGAACTGATTTAGCAGTGTCAAATGGAGGCACTGGTGTGAGCAGCCTAGCGGACAAATCTGTTTGTGTGACACAAGCCAGTGGTACTGATAAAGTACTAACAAAAGTGATGACCACCGACGGGGCATTGTTGATAGGTGGATCCGATGGACCCGAGGCATCAACACTCACAGCAGGTACTGATATAACGATCACTAATGCAAAAAACGCGATCACGATCAATCATGATTCGACAGGAGCTGCCACAAACCCGACCGTTACAGCTACAGCCCGTACATTTGTAAAATCAATCACGGTTGACGCCAATGGACATGTCACCGGCATTGGCACAGGCTCCGAAGACACAACTTCGACCAAAACCACACTGGACCTAGACACCGACAACAGAGTTCAGTTCCGCTCCCTAGGAATTGGAATAGCCGCCTCCACCACCACCGGTACAATCAATGCCACCGGAGACATTGTGGCATTCGCGTCTTCTGACAAGCGACTCAAAGAGAATCTCACACCAATATCCGATCCAATTGACAAATTGTCCAAAATAAATGGATATGAGTTTGACTGGATTGAAAATGATGAAGTGTGTTTCAGTGGTCATGATATCGGAGTACTAGCACAGGAGATCGAGTCTGTTCTCCCGGAAATTGTCACCACTAGAGACTCCGGATACAAGGCGGTCAAGTACGAAAAACTCACCGCGTTACTCATTGAAGTGACCAAGTCACAACAAGCGCAAATTGACGAGTTGACACGCAAGGTGGAACAATTGAGCAAATAGCTGTAAAACCAAGACACGCTATATAAATACTATATACAACAATGGCGTGTAACAACATCAGACCCCCTAGTCCTCCGACACTTGAAGAAGGTGCGTTGCCACCAGGTCTAAACATGCCTCGAGGGGGAACGTTAGGGCAAATAAAGAGCCTCGCGAGTGGTCAGGGTCTGAGTGCTGCCATGGGTAATGTGAGCGGGTTGATCAGCAGCAATGTGAGCAAGTTAACAGGTGCGTTGAATCCAGCAGCACTCACCGATAGAATCTCTGGTGCTGTGAGCGACCTCACCGGAGAGGTTGGTTCCACTGTGAATCAAGCTATCAATGGAGTTAAAAATTTACCAAATAGATTGAGTTCCATGATTCCCAAAGTTCCAAACTTTGGTTTGCCTGGCAAGGCTGAGTTCACAGGTCTACAGCAGAGTATAGGCACTGATAAGTGTGGTGAGCAATACATAAAACAGGCTAGCCAGGTCACCGGTGCCATGTCAGTTGCTGCTCAATCTGCAGCTCAAAACATCCCGGCTAAAGATCTACGGGACATGAAGAACAATGACAAGACTGCTGAGACTAAACAAGCAGAAATAGAATCACAAGTGACATCACAAGCGACAGATACAGCAGTCGCGCAGGCAGCACAAGCAGACATAAACGAAAGATCAGTACAAGAGAACATACAATCAGATCAGATACAAACAAAGACACGAGACAAAGAACAAACTCATGATCTGCTCATGGATTCATACATATCTCCTCCAAGTCCGGCATGGTCCGCAAATGCTGAATCTGTATCACATGCTGAACTGTTAGGTTACATACAACCAACAATTGAGATGTTCAAATCGAAACTCGGTACAGGTACACAGGCGGCTCTATCCAAACCACATGACCACACGCATTGGTCGCATGGTGAGATGTCCGACAGTTACCTTGACAATTCTTCCGTGATATCCAACGGAGAGTATGCTTTTAACTCCAGACAAGCTCGCCAACAATTCTTTGACTTTTTAGGTGCACAACAAGATGCTAACTGGGATGAAAATGACACATACTCAACACCTAATAGGCACATATCATTGTGGATCCGATCATCAGTAATATCATCTGTACGTGACCGGTTCGACATCGGAACTGTGGTGAATGTGGAGGTCAGCATGCAACTGATACACACCGTGACACCCGGTGATTCATTGTTCGGTAATTATGAGATGGAGACTGCAACTATAACGAGACAGGCACGTGGTAAAGATCATGCAAATGGGTACAAAGCGGCCACTGCCATGGCGTTGGAGCAGTTCATGAACCCGCTGCAGAGCAACAACTACACTCAATGGTTCAACGAAAATTTTAGCATATGAAACAATACACAGGAATGTACCTGGGCATCGTGGTACAGAACAATGACCCAGATTTCCGCGGTCGAGTCAAAGTGTATGTACCACACATACAAGCAAATGTTTACCAGAACTGGTATAACGAGATAAGTGACAAAAGTTTCACCTTCCCTGGTATAAATCTCAAGAGTGATCTGAACAAGATATTACCAGAGCTAAAAACCATACTACCATGGGCGGAGAATGCCATGCCCAGTGTGGGAGCTGTTGGTAGTGGACGTTACAATGCACATGATGAGTTGGGTACTGTGTCAGATAGCAATCGACATGAGACTCTCAAGCCAGATACACACACGACAGACATAGAGAAAAAATACAAACTGAATGACGAGCACATAGGAGAAAAACCTGGCAAGGTGTATGAGTCGCATGAGTTGTGGGTGCATGACGCATTCACAAACACGCATGACCCTGATTCAATGAGTGAAGACAGCTCGTCAGATGATGAAGGCAGCTGGCCATTTGAAGATCTAGCAGTTGGTGAGCGATTGAACGGCGTGAACAGACCCAACAAATTCGCGTGGAATTATAGACCCAACACGTACAGTAATTGCGCCAAAGGTAGCTTCAGTATACCTAATGTTGGTGCACATGTGTGGGTGTTTTTTCAAGATGGGGATCCTCTGCACCCGGTTGTGTTCGCTGCCATGCATGGTAGTGAGGATTGGAGAGGTATATACGAGAGCCAAGAGGAGCATGGTATGGATTACCCGGGCACGTATGAAAACATAAGCAAGGATGAGGAGCGTGTGTTTGATACGAACACTGAGACGTACAGGAACAAATATGTCATCAATCAAAAAGGTGGTTCACTTGAATTCATAAACACTGACAACAGAGAGATTCTCAAGATGACACATTATAGTGGATCATTCCTGGAGTTCAACAATCAAACCAACATACAATTCGCAGCCGTAAACAATCAGAGATTGGTACAGGAGGATGATTATGACACTGTCAACGGTTTCCGTAATTGGTACACTGAACGTGATCTAGATCACATTGTCCGGGGTGATTATTATCATAAGGTAGGTTATCAGAACTTTAACCATCATCTTAACTGGAGAGAAACCATGCATGAGATTGCACAAGTGAAAGCGCTGTTTGATATACAGCGTGTCAATGGTATACCTGGCCAGAATGGGAAATTGTCACAAACCAAAACCGGGGTTGCTGCTCCATGCCCGGTGTGTGTTGATGTTGATAGCCTCACCGGTTTGCCCAAAACAAATTACACACGTGCGTTCAATCAATTTTTATTACCATCAATACAACTCAAAACAGACACTTCCAAAGCCGGGGGCAATGGTGCCACAAAAGCGACGATGGGTGCACCTGGATTGCAAGGTTATTTCAATCCATACAGACAACAGTTTCCACCATCTCCAGCTCCACCCAATCCGGTACAGTACATGATGACCGATCCCACGGGAGCGTCACCCAAATTGTACACCAGTGCACAACTCCATGAGGCGGTAGCTATCGATCCGTTATGGGTATTACAAGGCCCGGGCTTCATATTTGGTGAGAGGTGCCCAGCTTGTAATGGTACTGGACTGAGCACCAGCAGTATGGATGGTGTGTGGACTGAAACTCCGCAGAAGAATACAGAGACATTCAAGCAACTTGTGAAGAGTGTTGCAGAGAAACTGGCACCAATAGAAAGTGAGTTGGGTATGGGTGGGTCTGAGATCATAACAATTGCCAAACATAAAGTTGAAAATATAGGTCTGGTGATGAATGATTTTCCTAGCATCAGAACCGACCCAACAGGTAAAATGTTTCGTAGCGATGTCCGAGTGCACAAACATGGTGTGTTTGTCAATCAAACACCCTCACCTGTTATCGAGCCTGTTCATGTAGATGATATGCCCGGTGGTAGCTACACATTGAATATAGCAAACCGGTGGAATGTGCATGTAGGTGCTGGAGGTGTGAGTATAAAAACTGCGGGGCGTGTTGAAATTGGTGGTTCACAGGTGACTGTTGGTGGTGATCAGGTGAGTATAGGTAGTAAGAATGAAGTTAATATTGATGGTGGTAAGCGATTGAACATAGTGAGTGACATAATAAGCATCCGGCAGCGAGAGCGTGGGCAAGTGCTGGTAGACAGCAACCTGGGTGTTAGTCAGAATGTCGTGATTGGTGGAGGTTTGCATGTTGAGGGAGAGTTGAGCTGCCACCACATAACAGCACCAGTGGAGATACACGAGACAGAGGTTGCTCGTATATTCAGCAAGTTGTTGTCCGGGTTAACCTTCAAATGTAACATCAATGGCGGTAGTCATGCGGTGAGCCCCCATGGTACTGCACATCCAAGCTGGGGTGGGGCGACTGTAACATTAATTTCGGATAGCAACGATGACCATGTGATTGATTATGGTCATAGTCACTTGTTCAAAAACGCCGCCATGCATCTAGTGGCATCAAATGACATTGTGAGAGATCGTGGCAAGGAGTGTGATGAGAGTGAGAGGGTACCAGCTCAAGATGTTGAGATCAAAACATCTGGGAGCAAAGTTAAGATTGTCTAGTCACTTGTAAAAACACTTGTAATGTGTTGCGTAACTCTCTCAACTCCAATAAAGCTTCATAACACTCACGCTCCTTGTACTTCATAGCGTGAAAAGTCTGTTCATCTATTTTTTTGTCTATTATGTGTATTAACTTCTCTTGATTGTTGTGTAATTCTCTCAACATGTCTGATTGTATAGCAGTTAATGTGTGTATGTCTTGGTTAGATTTCATGAAATATTATGCGATTATCTTTAACCTTCACATTAGTCAGTACTGGTTTGGGTAAGTCATCTAAACATGATTGTATATGGTTATCCCATGTGTCACTAAATCTATCATAACGTTCAATCCTGTAAACTTTGACTGTTTTGGCATGTACATGTCCCACAACAAATGTGTGATAAAAATCCATCATGGCTTCTTGTGAAGTGAACGCGGTGTAATACCTTTCGCTCTTGCTTGTCCATCGACCAGCTTGGAATACAATTTTATATATATCAGGTCTAGGATCTAAATATTTCATTGAACATGATACCTTTGATGCAGCAACTGTGTTTCTAGATTTTTTAGCAATATGGCTCGGTTTTGTAATTGTATTGTTTCATCTTGCACTCTAACCAATTCTTCAAGTCTCACTATTCGATTATACATTAAGACAGCACCAACAATCAAGACACTCCCGAGCATGAGAACACCTATCGTCATTTTTTGATCCATATTATACGCGCACTAAGTCGATGTTGTCAATCACATGTGAAACGGCTTCATCCACATTATCAGTGATCTTGAATAAGTTTAAATCTGCAGCAGAGATAGTACCATGTTCAACCATGCGGTTAAAATTGATAGTCTCATTCCAAAAACTAGAATTAAACAACACGATTGGTTTGTTACCAGGTATCTTGCGTGTTTGTATCAATGTCAATATTTCAAACAGTTCATCCATGGTTCCAACTCCCCCGGGCATCACAACAAACGCTTTGCTCAAATAGACACACCAGTATTTTCTGGTAAAAAAATAATGGAACTGAAACTCTAAATCTTCTGATATATACTCATTGTTACGTTGTTCAAATGGCAAGCTTATCCCCATCCCGATACTCTTAGCACCGCTATCCTTCGCACCTCTGTTGACCGCCTCCATGATACCTGGTCCTCCACCACTGTTGATACCAACATCCGGTCCTGATAACCCTTCCCCAAGCTTATGTGCAATGTTATAAGCATTTTTATAATCTTCACTACCAGGCCCTGACCTCGCACTACCGAAAAATGTTATCATGTGTTCAATACCAAGTCGAGACAACCGAACACCTGGTTCAAGCATCTCACATTGCACGCGGATGCCTCGAGCCTCTCGACTGTTCAGAAACGTGTTGCTGTTGTAAGGTTTGGTTTGTCTTGTGCGTTTTCTTAATTTCGGGTCATACTCCATGCCTAATTATAGTATACAACACCCGGGAAATCAACTACCCAATGCACTTAATGAGAACTCCACAATATTATCACTATTAGACTGCCTCAACAAATCCTCTCCTTGCTGACGTACAGTCTCTCTTGTGAACCCCCACCAGGTTATTTCATACAACACATGTGCCAACATCTCACTCAAATTGACACTAGTTGTATCCTCGATTTCTAGATCGATCAAATCGTTCCAGTCAATGAAATCCATGGAATGATGTTCAGTACCATCAAACAGGGTGACATCACTCGTTTCTGTCTTGTCACTCACTATACCCTTGATTGAAATCACATGGTCCTTGTAAGTGTCATCTCCAGGTAATTCTATCAGCTCCCTTGCAGCATTAGTATATTGTTCGAACACTCGCTCTACTGATCTTTCTGACACGATCGGATCAACACAACGTATATAATTGACGGATTTGTTGAAGTATCCGCGATCTAATACATGATTCAATAAATCACGTAATGTCACCTGTTAATATTCTTCTTCTGTAGTCACACTTGAATCGTATCCTATATCCACAGTGTCGTTGAGATGTGCTTTAATTTCACTAAATGATATATCCTGGAGCGATTGTCTGATAAAATCCTTAGCATCATCAAATGCTGTGTTCATGCTGTAACCTTCATAGTCCTCTGGGGTCATTAGACCCTCAGTGTCTGCACGCATCCAACTGAGCACAGCATCAAATACCATCTGCTCTGGATTCTCTCTCCCGGCCGCGGAAAACTCCATGTTTGTCATGCCCGCATCTGGGCTCAATCCCATGCCTTCAGATGCGGCATTCGCGACGCCCATCTCACCTTCTTCCTGCACTTCATCGTCCTCCTTGAGAGGTCCTTTACCTTTCTTAGCAGCATCAGCCGCGAGCTTGGCCTTCTCCGCAGGATTTAAATCATCAGTATTACCATCTGTACCCTCCTCAGCAACATCCTCCTCATCATTAATTTCATCCCGGACCTTTTTGGGTAAAAAATCACCCTTGTTTAACTTGTCTTTTGGTGGTGTACGTTCAGCTACATCACTCTTTTCAGTAACGTACGCTTCCCATAGTAGTTGTTGATCACGATCCTTCATGTTATTATTTATTGTTTCAAATGAATTTATGCAATATTTCTAGTTGTTTAGTTCCTAGATATTTGCAGAAATACGCAGCAAAATCTACAGTCTCGCTAGCTGTCCACCCAACGCTCTTGATAAATTCACCAACTTGTAAGTACTCATGATCTTGCCACATCTCAGTTAACATGATTTTTTGTACCGTGAGCGAATCTTGATCAAGAGAGGACATCTACGATGGGCTGAGCTCCATGTGACACTTGAAATGGTCTGCCTCCTGGTGAGAAGATAGTTTTGTTTATCCTTAGTCCCATGGTGTGCGCTATAGTTGCATTGAGCTCCTCCATACCAACACCATTCTCCTCAACATAATGAGCGCGATCGTCTGACATACCATGCACGTAACCTTGTTTGATTCCTCCACCAGCCAACAACGCACTGAACGCAGATGGGTGATGATCTCTCCCTATTCTACCAGGCTTGACCTCCGGAGTTCTACCAAACTCACTGGCCAGCACAACAAGCGTTTGATTCAACATGCCACGTCTGTTCAAATCCACAAGCAACGAAGACAGTCCTGAGTCAAGCTCAGCCGCTTTTGTCTCTAGAGAGTTGAACACTTGATTGTGCATGTCCCATCCACCTAGTTGCACCTCCACAAATCTAACACCGGTTTCCACTAGTCTTCTTGCCAACAAACAACCCTGACCGAAATTGTTGTCACCATACTCGTCACGTATCTGTTGAGACTCTTTAGACAGATCAAAAGCCTTCAAATCATCACTCTTCATTAACTTGATCGCATCATCATACAGATCAGTGTATGCTCGTACTTGTTTTTGTGGATAAGTCCCTAGAAAATTTTTGTTGAATTTACTCGAGATATCTAAACGTTTGTTGTACATGCTCTCATCAAGATAACCAGACTTAACTACATTTTGAATACCAGCACTAGGATTACCAAGTGGTAACGGACCATGTTTCTTCTCAAAATAACCAGCTCCCAACACGTCACTACCTCCGTTGATTTTCACGTTTGATGGTAATGTTTTGTTTAATTTTTCTGTGAATCGACTCACCCAAGCTCCCATGGTTGGATGCACTATGGTACCACGTCGTTGGTAACTCGTGTGTAATAAATAATTAGCTTGAGCATGCGCACCTTGATTGGTGTTCAATGAACGTATCAAAGTGGCATTGTGCATCTGTTGAGCGGTTTTAGGCAACCAGTGACCAAGCTGTATACCATCTGCTGAGGTTTTGATAGCCGAAGTTTCACCCATCACATCAGTATTGTCTGGTTTCGGGTCTAGAGTGTCAATATGTGTCATTCCACCACCCATGTACAGAAAGATCACACTTCTCGCGGTGGCCACTTGTCTGGATAACTCCACACTTAATAGGTCATCAGCTGTCAGTATGGCACTCACACCAAGACAGCTTTTGGCTATTCCATTAATAAATTGTCTTCTGTTTATATCGTTCATCATGTATATATTTATAAAAAAATATGACCTTTTCCAATTATGAATTATTGTACAAACATAAATTCATGTGTGTTCAGTAGAATCCATGCCACATGCTTGTAACTATTCGGATCATCTTCACTTAGAAACCCTTTCAAATCACTCAACTCTCTACTGTCGGGTTTTCTTCCTAGTATGGATAGAAATATTGTCTCTAACTGTTTGGATTTGGATTTATGGGTTTTCATAAATGTGATGAAATCAGCGTTCTTGTTACCAATGATGTTTTTCTCAACAAATCCATTGAGCATGTTGAGCACTTGAGTGGTGTTAGGTTCAGAGTTACTGTTGTCAATCTGTAAACGATCACTACCACCAAACTGACGTATCAAATGACCACCAGGTGTTGGTGATTGTAAATAGCTACTGCGCACCAATCCACGATCAGATATGGGTTTGACTTTGGTGTAACCTGATGCTTCCTTTCTTATCACCTCGAGAAAATTTCTGTTACCAGGATTCTTCTCAACTAACATTTTAAAATCTGCATATATCTCCTCACCAGTCATCTCCCTGTATCTCTCATAAATATCAGTGTAGTCTTGTTGATTGTGTAGATAGATACGTTCCGGTGAATCAATGTCATTATACACTAATGTCACAAGGGAATCCCATATTTGCTCACCGGTCATACGCTTGACCATCGGTCCTGCGAAGCTGTACTCTTCCAGGCTCTTGAAATCCTGCTTCAACGCCTCACGCTCAAACAATTTTGTGTTCAGTATGATGCGCAAATACTCCTTGATATCATAATCGACACTCACCATCAATCTTTCTAGGTATTTCATCAGCGCGGTGTTGCTTGGCAGAGTGTCATCCATCATGGTGTCTATTGGCTCGATCATGGCCGCGCCAAACACGTGTTTCCATAACCTGTTAGCGATCATGGTGGTGAATCTAGGATTATCCACACTAGTCAACCAGTCAGCGAACACCACTCTGCTTTGTGAATTTGGTAGAGTCGGGTCAAACACAGGTTTTGGTGTGAATATGGCTTTTGCATAAACTATGTCAAATGGATTAGCGTTGTCCGCCGCAAAATCCCTTGGTAGTTTGATCATGCCGGTACCGTTGTTCTCCAATCCGATCGCCAGAGAATCCCTCACCTGATTGCGCCAGTTGTTATATATACCGGTATTGTCATCTGGATTATCTCTAATGGTTTTGTTCAACTGCCCGTAAACTTTTTGATAGTCTTTAATTCTCACCTGTCCGATCCCACTGGTGAACGCCGTCAACTCGTAAAATTCTTTTTGCGTCCATCTATCGAACGGATGATCATGACACATGGCGCATTGAAGTCGAGTGCCCAGGAACACACGCACCGTGTGAGATAAATTGTCTTCCTGCATGCCACGATCACGTAAGTAATAACTGACTTCTGGAGACCCACCGTAGAGTGATCCGTTGCTAGCAATCAATTCCTGTACAATTTTATTGTACGGTTTGTTGTCTCTCAATGCTTGTCTCATCCACTCTCTGTAGATACCACCTGCATTGATGTTGATATTTTGAGGACGATCTTGTATCCTCAACATGTCCATCCACCAGTTCATTTGATGATTGACATATCCTTCTGAATTGAGTAAACGCACAATTAATTTGTCTTTTCTGTCACTGTCACGATCATCAACATACTCCATTAGTTCTGTGTATGTTGGTATACGCCCTATTGTGGTCAGGTACAATCTTCTAACAAAAGTGTACTGATCCACCTTATCTGTTGGTGATATTCGTTTGCTTCGTAAATCCTGAAATATCAACTCGTCTATATATCTAGTGTATTTCTCCAGCGTTTTTGTCTCAACCGGAGTTTTGACTTTTGGTATTGTGCTGTAACGTTCGGTTCTATGATACAAGTCCACCAGTTGCTGTGAGTTCTCTGCCAATGAATCGATCAGTAACCTGTACTGTTGCAGATCCTCTGCACGTTGAAACAACATGTGTGTTTCATTGGCCTCAAGGATTGTACCTTCAACCGACCCACCGGTTTTATGATATATTCTAGTGGTCCCTTTGCATGTAGTGGCGACTGCTCCGACAATTAACGGTATTAACAATAACAAATGCTTCATACCTGTATTTATTAAAGCAACTGGTAAACACAACCGGAGCGTATCACTTGACGTAATCAAATTCTACAGACATGTAAGCTGCAGACTTTATCTGTTCATCAGTCAGCCACTCTCTGTATTGTGGGTGTTGTTTCTGGTCAGCAGTGAGTTTCAATCTAGGCACATCAAAATACTCTTGCATGAAAAACTCATATGCATCTGTATCATTGTTGTCCTGTGCTAGTTTTATCTCTCGGAGAATCACAAGCTCTCTTTGCTTGTTATCAAGATCCTGCATGATGATGTCAACATGCTTGCTATAGTCAACAGCTTCAGTTTTTGTAGTTGTTGGTTGGATCGTGCAGCTGCCAAACAAGATCAGTAGTATTGATATGTGTAGTTTCATTAAATTATTTATCGTCTGAATTGTTATGATATTAAAATTGGTGGACCTGGCCGGAGTCGAACCGGCGTCCGTTAACATCTCTGGTTAACACGTCATTCACAAGTTTAGTTGGTTGTTTTCGGTTACCAACACCCTATTTGATTTCGATTTGACCAGTCATCAATCAACAACATATCTGGTTTTGCTCGATAATGACAACCGTTAAACTATCAAGCGTCGCTTAACGGTTGAGACAGCACTCAGGCTGCCATTTCGAAGAGCTCTTGCGCGGCTTCGAAGTCGACCATGTTGTCGTACTCTTCGCGAGCTGCATCAAGAAGATCTTCAATGGTTGAATAACCTTCGCCATTTAGGACTTTTATGCCTTATTAGAGAGCCAGGCATCTCTCTCACTTGCCGTAGTTAACTGTCAATGAACGTCGAATCCTTTACAGGCCCGTTAATATATTATATATTCTTACCGTCTGTAAGTCCACCACTATTAACACTTAAATCCAGTCCAACTCTTTTGGCTGCGGTCAAGATCAAATTCAAGTAGTATGTAGGGTCTCCAGAATCTTTTGCATGATATTCATCACTAAACACAATACCATCCTTGTTCCTTATATTGTCTGTGTTGTTGTCCCTGTAGTAATTTTTTAAATTGCTGCTCTCGAGATAACCCTCACCTTTGAAAGAATTATTCACAAACTCCTTGAAACTCTTAGCAAACGTCTTGCCTCTATCAACCTGAAACATCACACCTCTGTACAACCCGGTATAACCGTCAAGTGACGCTTTAAGCTCATTAATGTCGTCAAGATAGTGCTCCTCCGGTTGTTTATTGAAGTTAGGCAAATGATATGCTGGTTGAGCCTCATCTTGAAAAGCGATCGCCAAAACATTGTCTTTTTCTGCTGCTTCCTTGAAAAACTGCAGAGTACGTTCTCCAGATGTTGACACTATAGTTACTCTACGATTGTACAGATCCACGTCATTGTTATAATATGGTAACAACGCGCGCTTCAGCAATGTATCCTTCATTATATCCAGTTGCTTTCTAGTGTTGAGAATGCTACCACTACCATCAACATGCATCATGATGTGAAGAGCACCATCTCGTGGTAGATGATCGTAATTGTATCCCTCAGATGCACCGGTTCCAGGTCCAGGATTGATTCCAAGAACCTCAATAACCTTACCAGTGTACAGCCCAGCTGCACCACCAGCACCCCCACCAGCAACCAATCCACCAACACCACCAACATCTGGTGCATTCCCCAAGTTCATGTATGTACCAACCCCACCCAGTGTTGGTACACTATCTCCACCGGTGATTGCCTCTCCGATACCAGCACCTATCCCGGCTCCACCACCGGAGGTTGCACCTACTGACCCGCTACCGACACCTGCACCAACACCCTGACTTGGAAAACTGTATGCGAACAATTGACCACCACCTGCAACATCACCAGCTTTTGATCTCGCATGGAACTTCATCACATCACCTAGCTCCATATCATCACCCCTACCCGCAACTGTTAAATTGCTAATATCAACTCCATCATTGAAACTCAAACCAATCTCATCATCCTCCATCTGTTGTATCCTACGATCCAACAAACCTGGATCGTGGTTCTCTAACACATCATGTGAGTGTAATCTGCGTGTGAGTGACCGTCGTGAATGGTTGTTTGTGTCACGCTTGTGTGTGTTTATGTCATGAGCAACAATATCAGGATCAGAACCACCATTCCAAGTTCTACTATGAATGCTATCGACATCAACTGTATTTATACCAATCTGGTTCGGATTTCGATCAATCCAATCATGTCTCACGCTCTTGTTGATACCAACATCCAGATGATCAACATATTGAACTGATGGTGCATGTGATGGTGTATATACTAATCTATCTTCGACAATTGTGTTGTTGACCTCAACGACCCTTGTGATAATCTCAACCGAATCTCTAGAGCTGTTAACGTTCGACATCAGCAGTATGATGAAGATTACAGATAAGGTATAACCTAGGAATAGGTTCGCTAGGGATATGTTTTTGTTACGTTTAGTATTGTTGTACATGTTATATATATTTATATCACCATGTAATTAAAACAATAATGCTCTACTGATCAATCACCCATATATCGACCTTTACCGTAGCCCACCGCATCGTATGTTGCGTCTGCAGCCTTTGATATCTTCTCTGATCTCGCTGATAATGATATACGCCAGTGTTTCTGTAACTTGAAGTTATCTGGAGTCAAATCCTTCACCTCATCCTTCACCGGACCACCATTCAACACTTGATCTACATACATCTCAGTCAGTGATTTGTTCTCGTAGAACTGTTTGTATTCATCTTTGTACTCTGCAGTAGGGTAACCTCGAGGATCAAAAACTTCACTCTCTTGCCCGGACATAACATCCTTGAAATGTGTGTCATTCGCTACCCAGAATGACTTTTTACTGTATGTACCTTCTGCAGAGTAACTGGCATTCTCTATACCATGCTTTCTGGCGACTGACTCATCATTCCAGCATGCTCTGAGAAACTTCTCGAACATCTGTATGGTGTAATATCCATCTCCAGGCTTCACACCTTGAAATAGTGAGCTACCTGGTTTGGGGTCATTCTCACCACTCTCAAATTCAATCACAGCATCATGTGGTGACAAACCGCTGAAACTACCGTTGGTGATTTTCCATTGAACATGTTGATCATCTGGTAACATTCGACCAATCTGCTCGAGGCCATTCAACACTACTTGCTTGTCACTAGTGATATTATTTTGTTCATTTATCAGTGAGTTGAACCTTTCGTATATTAATTTCGAATCCATATCCTTCATATAATGTATTTATATCGCATGAAGCGACTTTTCCTCTATTTGTACCATGTGATCTATGGCGTAATCTTTTTGTTTAATCTCAATATCCCAATCCACGTGCATGTCTCTTGTGTACGAACTGTCATACTCTGATCGCCATAACACTGGAGAGCTGGTGGCAAAATCTGTATGTGCTCTTGGATTGTTGTTCGCTCCTCCCTCACTGTAGTGAAACAAAGGGTTAACACCATGAGCTTTCCAGGTGCTACAACACACACGAAACGCTTCTTCGATGCCCCATAGCCCGGGATTACACCGGTGATGAAGATTGTCATATGTTATGGGTATACCTGTTTCCAGGTGAATCAATTCAAACAACATGTCTGGGGTCCATACGCCTTTGTCTTCATTTTCTAATACCAACCGCGCCCGGACTCGTTCCGGGAGTTTCTGGTAGTTGGATATGAACTCTTTAGCAATAACTTCCGGGTCACCTGCACTACGACTCATATGAATGTTCAGCGGATACCAATAGCTTCTGCTATCCACCCCGGCGAAGTTATCCATCAACCAGGCGTGATGGTCAAGCTCGTTGATGGTTCTCCTCACCACTTCAGCATTGGCACTACACAGCACGTTAAAGTGATCTGGATGAAAACTGATACGGAAATCTTCAGGTGACTGGTCAGACATAAAAGAGTGTATCTCGTGAAATTTATCATGAATCAGCGTGGCATTTGGAAGATCATCAAGACACACATTAGCCTTATCCAGATTGAACAAGGGAAACAACGTGCTGCTTATACGATACCCCCACCCTCTCTTCCGCGCGAACCGCATCGTGTCTAGTGTGGTTTGTAGATTTTCTAGCGATCGACTCCCTAATGTCTCAAGTGATTCACTCCTAGAATGCTTCTCAAATTGATTGAATCTCATGGCACGATGATTCGAACCGGATTTTTTTAGTGTTAAACTGATGCAACATAGGTTATACATGACTAAATAAATATATGAGTGAAAATAAAGATACGCAACTTATATGGGAAAATTATGTTAACAAGAGAGGTAGTAACGATATAGTGGAGGAAGAGATGTATGACTGTGTTAGAGATTACATGAGTGATGGTTACTCCCGCGCTGAAGCGGAAAAGATGTGCAGCGGTCGAGGTTATGAAGAAAAGGTTGATAAGGAGTTAGATCAAGGTGGTGAGGCTGATTTGAATGAATCAGTCGGTGCGATGGACAAACTAATCATGCAAGCAGCAGACACTTTCGATAGAATGCGTGGGAAGAAGGAACATGAAGAAATACTGCGTGAATTGGAACAGAAATACCTCCGATTCTTTCGGAACCAACCTGAATTCCCGGACGGAGACTCGCTGATAGGTTACATCGAGGATGGTGGATTCCGCGATGATTTGTCGAACCATCTCGGCATTGAGGATGAGGATGACACTAACTACATGTGGGATCAAGCCCTATCTAAATATGAGGCAGTCACGACAACAGACCAATTAGAAATAACAGAATCTGAACCAGTACAAACCGAGCAACCAGAAACATTCGAGCGCTATTCAATCGAAGATTTAGCCGGCATGATCATCAAGTATAAGGATCAATTGGATCCGGAGCATGAATATGAAATCAAGCGTTTTCTTGCCATGGCTCTTTCTGATCTAGGTGGTTCATTACACGAAACTCGTGGAGCACCTAAAGGCAAACACTACACCAAGAGCGGTGCTCTCAAGAGCGGAGATGCAGATGCTGATGGTGACGGTGGACCTAAATTCCGATCGGATCCAACTGACTGACCTGGGCCTGGTGACTGATGAAAACGTTCAAAGAATTCTACACTGAAGGCTTGTGGGCCAACATCAACGCCAAGAAAAAACGCGGAGGCAAGAGTGCCAAGAAAGGTAGCAAAGCATACAAAGCTGCTAAGAAAGCTGGTGACAAGCTAGAAGCCACAAAATGAAGACATTTAAACAGTATTGTGTGAACGAAGGTCGATTGGGTAGCATGATGGGTGCTGCGGCGATGACAGCTAGCAGCTTGCATGGCGGATTTGTTGATGATTGGAGCAAGAATTATCAGACTAGCAACGATCCAGCCAAAGAGCGGCGAGCTCAACAAGTGATAGACAGCAATTACACCGTGCCTCCGGAGGCCGAACGAGCCATACAGATTGCTGCTAGTATCTTCGCGGGTGATGAAGGAAAGACTCATGAACAACTAGTGAAATACCTGAGACACACCGGAGCTGTTGAGAGTGGATATCGAACCAAAGTGCAAGTTGGTGGTGGTCCTGCTAGAAGTTATTGGCAGGTGGAACCAGCAACCGCAATGGATCTAGTGAAGAACAGTGGTGCGTATTTTGGAAGCAAGTTTCACAAGCACTTCGGTGAAAATGCGTTACGAAACGCACAACAGTTCGACAAACAAAAATGGACCAGAGGTCTAGAGAGATATGATGTGCTCGGCGCCACAATGGCTGCTGCCAAATGGATCGCTAGTGGGTGGGACGATTAACGTTTATTGACCAGGTCGTATAATTTCTTACAATCGTCACGCCGATCTTCCATACGCTTATTTATCCAATACCAACGTTCTTGATCCTTACATGTGTTCTTAGTCAACTCGTTCTGTAACTTCCGCACATCATCTCCAAGTTTTTGAAGCTTGTTACTCTCCTTTTTTATAAAATATGTAATTATTGAAACCACAAGACCTATCACAATTAAAACTAATTTTTCTGGCTCTAAAATCATGCAAGTATTTATATATAAACATAAAAAAAGCTCGAGTTCTCACGAACTCGAGCCAGATCAGGGTAAACTGTTTAATATTTACTCTTTCTTCTTCTGTAGCAATGCTACCACAAGAAGTAATGTGATCACCCCTGCCAGGCTTGCTCCTTCTCCGACAAACCCGTTGATAATCCCTTGCAGGTTACCAATAACGTTAACACTGGCTGCTTCACCGAATACGGCTTGTGCAACAACCAGCAGGCCTAATGCTGACACGAGCACCGAAGTGACGCCCCAGATGAGACCTTTGAATGTTTCTAGTGTTTCTTTCATAATAAAATACCCAGCTACTAGAACTTGAAGTCCACTCCTAGACAAACAACAGTTTCACGTGAAGTGATGTCAGAATCAACCAACGCAACTTGTACATGTGGAGTCACAGCACCAATCGTTTTGCTCAAACGAGCACTGACCGATCCGTAATCACGGTCTAGCACACTTGTCAACTCTGTACGGCCTACTGCTGCTCCAAGAGTCAAATCCGCACCACCGACGTCAAAGCCATGATAGACTCCGAACTCGTATGTGTACAGATCGTCACTTGTGTCACGAAAAACCGTGACAGTTGGACTCAACAATACATTCAGACTGCCGCCTATATATACTTGTGTGTGATCCGGTGAGCCATCAGCGTCCATATTGTAAACACCAGCAACTAGATTCAATCTTTTATCTAGCACGGTTTTTCCAATCTGTAGCGACAGTGTGTCGGTGTTTGTGTCATCCGCGGCCTGGTTTGTCAAGTATCCAACAGATACATCCAAACCGGACATTGTGGTGTTGACACCTACGTTTAGTTGCAACGCGTCTTGTGACAGTTGAGCACCTCGATAATAGTAATCAGAGGTATGCTTAACTCCTAGCGAACTTTGTACGTCCGCTTGGGCAGCGTTGATAGACAATGCACATGCAAGTGCAGCGATTATTAGTTTTGTCTTCATAATAGTTATGTTCCTCTATTATATATAATTTGTTGCTAGAAATCAAGCTACTTTTTTGTGGGAAGTGAGTTTTTCATCACATCTACACCTTCCAGGATCATTTTCAATCTCATGACCTCCTGTTCCAACCATTGAATTCGCTTCAACGCGCGCTGGTAACGTTTTAATAATTGCTCATTACTTTCATGGTTCACATGATTACTTATTCTGTTGCGCTTGAGCGATTCGTGTTCTCAAACCAGAACTACTGTAATCATGATCTCTTGTGTTGTATTGTACGTTTATTTTGTCTATCTCATGACCTGTGTATGGTTTATCCTTCCAATCCGCACCAACAAACCTCACATCAATTGGTACTGATTTGAGAATCTCGATAAGATCAGCTTCTGTTTCATACGGTATAATCTGATCAACATATTTACATCCTTGCAGCTGTATGTAGCGTTCTATTAACGATTGTATCGGCTTGTTTTTACCCGGACGATCAAGCTGCGGGTTGGTGTGTAATCCTACGATCAGGTGATCACATTTGCTCCGACAGTCAGCTAACATCAAGACGTGACCGGCATGCAACAGATCCATTGCTCCACATGTGAATCCAACACTCATCACATTTCCAATCCGGACCAATCATGAGACCCGAGACCATGGTCCCGGATCAAGTTGATTCCGATGGCTCGTTCTCCAGGTTTACCAGGATCCATGTCATTGATTAAGTATCTAGGACCTCGCTCAATCTCCATTATGAGTCTATCATACGGTAAATCATGTAGCTCAAGCTCCTTGACTGTATGCTCTCGCAAATATTCTGGGCGCGCGGTGGTCAGTATGATCATATGTCCATCTGATTTCCATTGATCCATCTTCTCTTTCACACCATCCAGCAACTCTGGATCAGACGTTTTGTATGTCTCAAATTTACGATATTTGAACAATGTCCCGTCAATGTCACAGAACATAGTGTTTTTCTTTTCAGTTTGCATCTAACTTTTCCAACAACTCCAATCTACTTGTGGCATTCTCGAGCAACGCCAAGGCCTCCTCGGCATTGTCCCATAGATCTTTGGTGCTATGATCTCCAATACCAACACAACTGTCGCTCAAAATCTTCAACGACAATTCAGCTTTTGATTTGTCTGCTTCTGCAGAACACTTCAACATTTGAAATAGATGTTCATTCATGGTAATATTTATTATTCTGGTCGTTTTCCAGTTGGTTTTCCATCCTGTCCAATCTCACCAGCTCGAATCTTAGTGGCACTCACTTCTTGTAACTCTTTGCTCAGCTCAAGCTGCTCGATGTTATATCCAACACCTCGCCCGTAAAAAACATCCATTATGTTGGGTATCTCGATCACTTTGATCTTGTCACCGAATTCAGCACATGCAGCGTATATCTCTGCTTTGACCTTTTCAAAGTCATATGGATTATTATCATCCATACCTCCAACGTCTCGCAACGCTATGCAGCATTGACCAGTGCGTCTGACCGCCTCCGCCACAAGAGTTTTATGACCCACATGAAACGGCTGATACCTACCTATCAGAAGTGCGGTGGGTGCTTGATTATCCCATTGCTCTGATTTGTTGATACATTCCATCACTTGATTACACCATTCATCCGGTGAACCATCTTTGAGCACCACATCTGCATCTGTTGGTGGCTGGAACAACTTGTTGGTGTCTTCGTATCTACCCTCTTGTATTCTGTCCACCCAGATGACCCAGTGAGCATCAAAAGCCTCTCGTGTCTCCGCAGTAGGACACACAAAATCAGCCACAACATAATTTCCACCCATGCTGGCCCAGTCGCTCAGTTTGCCTAGTCTCCTGGCATGTTCCAAGCGGTCCTCTGCTGTGAAGCCTAGGTCTTTGTGTATTTCTTGTCGTATAGCATCCGCGTTAAACCACACAGCGTTGAGTATTGGGACTAGCTTTTCCGCCAGCGTCGTTTTACCGGAACCCGGCAGTCCACATATTAATATTTTTCTCTTGAGATCCACACACATATTTAATAAATAACACAAATGGATTTGTACAAAATACCAACTAATATGAACTCTCCGGAGGTTGTCAACGTCATCGTGGAGATACCCAAAGGCACATCAGCAAAATACGAGTATGATCCTCATCTAGGGGTGTTCAGACTTGATCGTATGTTGCATAGCGCCATGGTTTATCCTGGTAACTACGGGTTCATTCCCAACACATTAGCTGCGGATGGTGATGCATTAGATGTGATAATATACAGTTCCAACCCAATTGACAGAGGCACACTGGTGGAGTGTGTCGTGTTGGGTTCATTGAACATGACCGATGATGGTGTGAAAGACTACAAGATATTGTGTGTACCTACAAATCGTTACGGTAAGTGCTGCACCATGAACGATGTGGACACACTGTTTCTAGATATGACTAGAAATTTTTTCCAACACTACAAGGATCTAGATGGTCGAGTTGTGGAATGCGGTAGGTGGCATGGCAAGCAACGAGCACAAGACATTGTCACTAATGACATGATAATTGATGTGGATCTGTAACAATCTCACGCGTATTAGAAATCATCATCCAACGCTCCGGAATTTTGGTATTCTGTCACCTTCGTCTCAAAAAAGTTCTTTTGTTTGGTCAGATCAATAACCTCACTCAACCATGGGAACGGGTTCACATCCTTCTCATAGCGAAAAGACATGCCCAGACCATCGAGTCTGCGATTGGCTATATGTTGCATATAATCCACAAACATATCCGCATTCAATCCGAGAATACCGGATGGTAGTACATCATTGGCGTATGTGATTTCTAGCTCCACGGCTTGTTTCAGATACCCGGTGAGCTCTTGATCAAGCGATTCATCCCACACATCCGGATGCTCCTCACGTATTTTGTTCAGCAGCATGGTACCAAATTTGATATGTATACTCTCGTCACGCAAGGTGTATTGTATCTGTTCGGCAATTCCGGGGATTTTTTCAGACAATGCCAACAACATAGCAAAACCGCTAAAAAAGAATGTACCTTCACATATAATCCAGTAGATGAATGCTGCTTTGATGATCTCACGCACTCCAGCTGGTGTCTGGCTGTCCACCGGATTGGTGGTCAAATCGCTGGTCACTTTCATGAGGAAATCATCCTTAGCTTTGATGCTAGGGACAGTTTCGTATGCTTTGTATACCTCGTTTATGTCTAGATCTAGACTGTCACATATGTACACGATCGTGTCATTGTGCAAACATTCTTCATACATCTGCCGGCTCATGAACTGCCGGCATTCAGGATCAGTCACATATCTGAACATGGTGAACAGATTGTTACCAACCAGGCTCTCACTACCGGCAAAAAAGCCCAAACATCTCTTGATCAACAAGCGTTCATTATCAGTAATTACATCACCCTTCTTCCAGTTCTGTACATCCTTTACCATGGGTACTTCTTCCGGAGTCCAGTTGTTGTTTTTACCAAGCTTGTACAGGTCCCAAGCCCATTTGTTTTTGTGTGGTAAGATCTGATTCACACCAGCGGTGTCTTTACCTAAAATACATTCAGTGTTTTGACTCATTCAACTATATTTAGCAATTACAATCGAGAGAAATACCAAGATCATGACAATAGTTATTCATAATTATTGACATGACTCACACTCACCGGGAGCACTGTTCAAACTGCATGCGGTTATATTTTCTGGTTCCGCCGGATTATTAATCACCGTGCTCTTTTCTATCTTACTGGCCGCTTGATTACGTAGATAATATGTCGTTTTCAGTCCATGATTCCATGCATGCATGTACAGATCATTCAGATATTTTAAACTTGTTTGATTGTTGTATAAATTGAGGCTCTGCGCTTGATCTATCCATCGCTGCCGTGCCGCGGCACATTCAATCATTTTGAATTGGTCTTGTTGAAAACTGGTCTTGTATTTGTCTTTAATGTGTTGTGGTATATCGATCAGATTGATATGTGACAAGTCACCATCGGTCCGTTTAATCTCATTGATCATCTCTTGATTCCACGCTCCTAACTCTTTCATGTCATTGACGAAATGCTCGTTGACCATGGTGAACTCACCACTCAACGTACTGTAAACATACAACACACTGTAATATGGTTCTATACTGGGGCTACATCCCACGATGCTACTGATTGTGGCAGTGGGTGCTATCGCCATGGTGTTACTGTTTCTCATACCATGTTTAGCCACCTGCGATTTTAACAACTTCCAGTCCAGATCCCCTCTAGTTGATCCAATGGCTCGTTCTTTTCGAGTGCTCATCAAAGTTCTATATGTGTCCATCGGAAACTCACCCTTGCTCCACGCGCTCCCTTCGTATGTTGGATACGCGCCACGTTCTTTGGCTAGCTTGTTGCTAGAGGAGATGGTGTGATATGAGATGTATTCATACAATTGACCACTGATCCTCACCGCTTGATCACTATCAAACGTGACACCCATTTTGTAAAACATGTCATGCCACCCCATGCTTCCCATCCCCACTGGACGATGAGATGTGTTGCTTCTCTTGGCTTCTTCAGTTGGGTAGAAGTTGATATCAATCACATTATCCAGCATCCTGCTTCCTATATCGATTGTGTTTTTCAACTTGTCGTGATCAATAACATAATCACCAGTATCATTCAACATAACATGGTTAGCTAGATTTATACTACCCAGATTACAGACTGCAGTTTCTCCGTATTGTTTGACACTTCTACTGTTTTTATTGTAAGTGGTTGCTTTGGTGTTCAGTGTGATCTCAGTGCATAAATTGCTGCTGTGTATCACTCCTGCGTGTTGTTGAGGGCTCCGAATGTTACAAGGATCTTTGAACGTTATCCAAGGGTGCCCAGTCTCGAACAAACTTCGGAGCATTTTTTTCCATAGATCCTTGGCATTAATCTCTCTGAAAACTCTCAATTCACCGCGTTGTCCTTGTTTGACATACTCGTAATATTTTTTCTCAAACTCCTTGCCGTATAAATCATGCAATTCCGGAACTTCATTTGTTGTGAACAAGTACCACGGCTTGTCTTCCACAACACATTTGAAAAACAAATCCGGTATCCAGTGTGCAGTGTTCATGTCATGAGTTCTCTTGCGATCATCTCCAGTGTTTTTTCTCAACTGTATGAAATCCTCTATATCCGCATGCCAGGTCTCGAGATACGCACACCCGGCTCCCCTACGCTTTCCCCCTTGATTCACCGCAGTCAACATGTCACCGTAAAGCTTCCAGAAATAAACAGCTCCCTGTGTCTCTCCATTGGTACCCTTGATGTAACTATTGGTTGCTCTGAAGTTGGTCAAATCCATTCCCAACCCACCAGAATATTTATTTTTCAAAGCCTCCTGTAACAGACCATCGAATATTCCAACAATACTATCCTCGAATGTACTCAAGAAGCAACTACTCAACTGATTGAATGTACCACCACTGTTGAACAATGTTGGTGTGCTGCACATGTAATCAAAACTGCTCAATAGATTGTAATATTTTAAAACCCATTTCTCCCGGTCTCTTGGTTCTTTGATCGCTAAGCCCATGGCCACACGCATCCAGAAGCCCTGTGGAGTCTCCATCTTGTTACCATCGATATGATGTAAGTATCTATCGTATATTGTCTGTAATCCCATGTACACAAAATTACGATCCCGATCCAGTTTGAGACACTTGCTCAATGAATTTAAATCAAACTTGGCTAACTCCTTGTTCACAATCCCGGCTTTGATCAATTTTTTCAGGTTGACGATGAATGACGATCGGTATTGCAACTCGAACGCATCACTGTCAACTCCGTCTCCAAACACCTCCTTGTATATTGTGTTCAACAATAACTGTGATGCAACATACCGATAATTTGGTTCTTGCTCGATCATGGATCTAGCACTCTTGACCAAACTATCATCAATCTCGCTGGTTTTTATACCGTCAAACAATTTAATTTTAGCGTTGAACATGACAGCATCTGCATCCACATCAGAGATCGGATCACCATTCACATCAACACAACTACGGTCTACACATGCTTTAATTTTACGTTCATCAAATTTAGCAGGTCTGCCATCACGTTTTGTTACGTTCATCTGTTTGTTATGATGAATAGTTTGGGTTGCATGTGTTGGGTGAACCAGGGCATGGATTCATCTTGTTCAAACATATTGTGTGAGTTCATGTAAGGACTATTTATAGATATTTCCGGGATAGTTTCGACATCTAGGGGGAAAACATTTTCAGATAGATGAGCCCAACAATTATCACAACTCAAATTATATAATTCCAATCGTTTTTTGTACATTTCAACAACATTTTCATGTTGCATTGGCACTGAAGTTATTTTGTTAACAACCTCCTTGAACTTCCGGTTTGGTTCAAGTGTTACCCCGTAAAAAAAGTTATCTCCAACTCTGATACGTGTTGGTTCGAATTGACTCTTTATATTAATACGAGCATGATCTAATGCGTGTTTAATTTTTTCCCCAAACAACAACATGGGACCGGTGCAGATTTCGTTTGACGTATATAGTGTCGGATCCACCGACTGTTCCGCTAAGCTCATTAAATTTTCGTGCATATACTAATGATAACATACACTCACAATGATATCAAGTATTAGTTTACGAAATACGCTATTAATGTACCCACTAGTGCCATAACCCCAGTAATCGCAGCCGCTTTGAGTTGCCATTGACCGGATCTCGACACCTTGTCAACCTCAGCCATGCTTTTCATTAGATTCTCCACCCCGGTGAATTTGGTGTCAATCCAGCCTTCTAGTCTCCCGAACTTGCTCTCAATTTTTTGATGCAGTGAATCGAACTTGAGACTGTTCTCCCTTGAAAGATGAGCAATTTTTTCGTCCATTTGTTCGCGTAACCCGCGGAGCTTGCTTTCCACGCCACTGACTCGAGTGACTAATGATGGTTTGCCATTACCTTTATAGACAGTTTCATACAAATCATCAATTTCCCGTTTGATAGTATCTAACTCGTTTAAGAGTGTCTTCTCTATAACTTCTAGGCGTTCGTTGTGATCTTTTGTACTCATGTACAATTATTTATCAAACAATAGTCACATACCTGACGAACCAGCGGAGAATCTGTTGACAATGTTCCCGGTTGGCAATCGCATAACGTAACCTGTTCGTGTGGACCCAGTTTGTGTGACTATTGAGCATGAATCACCGGACACTATCGGTCCGTTGATTAACTGCCCCGGTAAATTGAATCTGTTGACCATACTACCAGTGGACATGTCCACAATCACATATACGCCTTGTCCATCCGGTCTCACTGTGTAATGTTTGTTATTCATGTATAATGGTATTTATGTAATTCTTCACATCATCATCAGTTTTGTAATTTATCATGCTACTCGTAGTGACAATGTTGTTGATGCGTCTCACTCTAGTAGTCTTGTCCTCCCGTATCACTGATTGAAAAATCTCCTCTGATACATCCCCAACATTGCTGATATCTACATTGAGCAACTCGCGCACGCGATCGACATTCGCACCTTGCTTTATTAAATTCTTAGCCTCTCGACAGATATACGTTCTGTGCAGCTCATCCTCATCCCCGGCTTTATCCACCTTGCGCTGATAATATTCAGAGGTCGCGATCAACTCTCGACCAGTCACGATACATTTAAGTTTGTTTGTTTTTCTAACCGTCATATCTATATAATAACAACAAACACATGAAAAAGCCATTGGAAAATGAATAACACTGTATAAATAATCTAGTACAATATGGCCACTACAACCACGATAACTAAACTCTTATTCCGGCGAGGCAATGATGATGATCGCAAAAAAACAATTTTAGCCTCCGGAGAACCGGGATGGGTGCTAGACACCAAACGATTGTTTGTTGGTGATGGTACCACACCTGGTGGATACTCGGTCCCCAACACACGTGATGAGCACTTGTGGTTCACAGATCATGAGATCAACTACAACAGCACCCCGGAGCAGGATCCAATCATAGGAGAAGGTGCACAGTTTTTAGACGTCAATGTGTACGGGTTGGCTAAAACACTGGCAGGTAACAGCAACCTCACACCGTTTGAGGGTAAATGGTTTCATCCAGCGAACGGTCCAGTGACAACATATTTTGACCTGATCTTTACCGGGAGTGCTGATCGTGTTGACGCGAAAATCACTCATGAAGGAACCGGGGAGCTCAAGATAGAGAACACTAACGGTGGTAACATAAACATCGGTGATGCTATCACCATCTACAGTGACGGTCATATTGAATTCAAGGGTAGTCAACAGGATGGAACGCTCACTATTGACAACAATAAGGTGATATTCAATGACATACAGTACACACACTTTGAAGACAAGAGTATAGACTTCAATGTTACCATGGATGGTAACAACAATCGTGTGGGTCACAATGTGGCACAGACTGTGGAAGGAACCGGTATATATCTAACACACGCTAATTATTTGAGTGCAGGAAAAATTGCTGCTGGTGGAGGCACACAAGAATCAAATGGCGCGAAGTTTTGGGGCACAATTGATATCAGACCGCCAGTGTATTACAAAAATTGGGAACAAGGTAACAATTACACAGGTCGTGGTACTAGCAGCACTGATACATGGGACACTAGTGTGTCAGAATTGCTAAACGATACCAAGTGGTCACCATTTAAATATGGTGAGAATGGAGACAATTTTGTAGGCAATCGTTCCGGGCAGAACGATCATCTAGCAAAACCTTTGGTCATGCACAGCTTGAGACCATCAGCTGGAGCCGGTGAGGGTTACAAGGGTTACGCTCATTTGATGTTCGAGTCTGGGTTAATGGTGTATGATGATGCGGCTGATCAAGTCCGATCTGATGGTGGTGCACCAGGTGTTGGTGCTCCGTACAATGCTTACAAAATCAATCAGAGTCTAGACACAAAATCAACACCCACATTTGCAGGGCTTAACATCGTTGGTGGTGGAGGTGGAGGAACTAGCATCAACGTGGGTAGTGGTGGTACTGGAGTCGGTTCATTCAAAGCAGGGGCCATTGTGCACACCACCGGAAAGGTTGGTGATTCAGACGAGACAGACACACTCACAAGCACCAGTCTGGCTAGTCAATACATAATGATGGGCAGCAGCACAGGATTGGAGACAGTCAATGTGCGCTCAACCACAGCAAGTGAGCGTGATGGTAGTGTGTTGTTCGGAGGTACAGATCATTCAGAAGGACAGGATTATATAAAAGTTGTGTCAACAGACACCACACCACTAAAGATAACCAACACTTTTGCACCACCAAGCTTGTCAGGTAATGAGGCTGTTAGATTGAAGTGGTTCAGTAGATTTGGGTCGTGGGGAACAGACAATGATGTACTTACACCGAAAGCCACCACCACAGACCCACGCGAGAACATCACCATTGCCGGAGACAAGGTGGAAAGTTTGACCATCGATCACGGATCCATACACTCGTACGGTGTGAAGAGTGACAATAGTGGTGCCAATCGATTGACCATGAGACACTTACCAGTAGGTCAAAACATGTTTGATCTTGGTTACAATAATGAAGCAACACTAGTCACTGAGGAGGTTGATGGCGTGCCGGTTGGTGGTGAGTTGCACCCATATATAGACACATTCAATGATGTTGGATTGGGTGACAAAAACACAACATACAGCACGATATATGCTGGTGATTCTGCTTTACCGACAATTTTTGGAAAACTCATGCCAGTTGGTACTGGTAGCAGTGAGAGTTATTCTCCAGATAAATTCCATGACAAAGGTTATGTTATCGCCGGGGTTGCGATGAACAAAGAGGGTCACGTGGTTGGTATACGGAGCAAAGATCTAGACAATCGTTACGCTAAAGCCAACACCATGGGCAGTGGAGGGAGCAAACCGAGTGACACCGACAATCCAACCAGTGTGGTCAAATCCGGAAGCACGCTTGTCGAGAATGTGTTGGGATTAGACACAGGATCCACCGGCAAAGTTGCAGCTTTTGACAATCAACTACAAAATCACTATTTACAAAACACCACCGGAGATGTTAGCACGTGGACCATGGGTCGACCAGCTGGTACCGTCAAGCTCGATTTGGCTGGACTGGACGGAGCACCCAAAGACTCGACAAAGTGGCATGCAGAAAATGACGAACATAATCTGCAAGTTGTGTCCAATTTGAGTTTTGGTGACTATGGCACGATCAAAGCTATAAATTCAATCGACTTGTCAGATGTGTATTATGATAAGCAACAGGTTTCACATCTATACAATGTGATAGACAGTAAGGTCAGTGCTGTGAGCGCCAAGTTTGACGAGAATGACTTGTTCAGCACTGTGTTTAGCTCTGGTACTCAAGCCAATGGTCAGACAATCGTTACAAGCTGGTACAATAACAATCTTGTCAATTTTAGTGGTGATCGAAACGCTGGAAGCACCATCAACATCAAGGACAGTAACGATTCAGAGTATGGGTTGTGGAGATTCTCACCCAAACCTTTGAATACCTCTGGAGCCGGTGGGCATCAATTGTTCTTCGAGACCAATCCAGGTTCCAATAGAGGTGTGGAGTTCAAATCCGCTGTCGATTCGAATAACAATTTGCTCAAGATGTACTCAGCAAGCCCGGGGAACTCGAACCTGACACACTTTGAGGTGCACAACAAAGGTAAAAAAGTGTTTGAAATAGTGGGTGACGCTGACACAACACCTGGAGTGCAAGCCACATTTTATCGGGATGAAGAGAGCACCAACGAGACGTTGTCAGAACGTAGCATACTGACAATTGATCATTCCGGGCTCACCATGAACACATCACATGATGGCAACGCCACATGGAGCAAAGCCGTTCGATTGCATGGAAACGCAGAGTCCTCCAAGCATGCCTGGGTGAAGGATGTGGGAGATACCACCGAAACCGGAGGCACCACAGGTACAGACAAGTGGTATGGTATCACGTTTGTACATGATCCAGTCGCTAGAGACTCCACACGTGATCAAGACGCTGGAAGATTATTGTTCACGGATCACGCCACCGGAGATTTGTTGTACAATCCACACGTGAATCGATTGTGGGTCCCGGAATTGAGCGCGAGTGATGGTTGGTTTCAAGATGATCTTGTGGTTGGTGATGACTTGACTGTTGGTGATGACTTGACTGTTGGTGATGACTTGACTGTTGGTGGAGACACAGGTATAACCGGCAACCTGACCGTGGGAGGCTGGGGAACCTTTGCCTCTGGTTTGAGTGCACATGGTGATGTGTATTTGCAACGAGTTAAGATTGGGAATTCGCTCGAGTTCCCAGACGATATAGGTTTGACACCACATGGCCTTCTGATTACTGACGGTGACAACAGACTCAAGACATTGTCACTAGAATCCGGGGATCTGCTGTGGGGAGATAGCAGCGGACATGTGGCTGTGCTCAAAGATCCATTGCCGGTGAGCAGTGGTGGCACGAACACCGCAACATTCAATGACAAAGCGGTGGTTGTAACTCAACAATCTGGTGTTAAAAAGCTCACCGGCATGAGCATGACCGGGAATTTCGGGAACATCATGTTGGGAGGAGACGATGGACCAACAGTTGAGACAGTGGATCCTGGCCCGGGTATTGAGATCATAACCACTGGCAGACCTAGTCTGCCAGAAATCGGCAATTTACCACCACTAGGACCAGACAACTCAATCAAAATACAACATAAAATAACCCCCGGGGTGGGATTGACTGATGCATCTGGAACTGCGTATCAGATAGACGCCACAGCTGCAGATACCAATTATTTCCGAGGTGGGGTGCCATACAAACAAACCCGATCCGGAGGGGAGTTGACATTGAACGTGGATCTAACAGACACAGATTTAGCAGATTTACCGGTTAGTAACGGAGGCACCGGGGTGAGCAATTTTAAAGAACACTCAGTCATAATATCCGGTGCTGATTCTGATAGTAACACCGCAACAACAGACAAATCATTGATCAGTCGCCCCATGACAACCAATGGTAGTTTGTTAATTGGTGGCACAAGCGGCCCGGTGATCGCGAACATCACCGGTCAAGCGGACACCAACCGGAATGGGGCTCTAACAGTCACATCCGGTGATGGTACCATCAGTCTCGGATACACCTTGCCAGGCATGACCGGAGAGACAGCCAAAGGCAAAGTGTTGATTGGTGGCCCGTCTGGTCCATTGGCAGCGACCATAGCCGGACAAGCTAGCTCAAACCGGAATGGTGTGCTGGCTGTGACGAACACCGACAACGGCATCAGTCTCGGATACACCTTGCCAAACATGACCGGAGAGGCGGCCAAAGGCAAAGTGTTGATTGGTGGAGAGGCTGGTCCATTGGCAGCGACGTTGAGTGGTTTCGGTGATGTGTCTGTGACAGAGGGAAACAATAGTATAACTATATCATACACACATCCGACAAAAGACATCACCCCACCAACTAACATGGGGGACGCAAATGTGTTCATAAATGGTGTGGATACAGATAGCAACGGTCACATTAAATCTTTCACAACCGACACGGTTACTCCATACGTGCATCCAACAAAAACCATCACCGCTCCAAGTTTTGGTAGCAACAAGTTCATCTCCGGATTGACTTATGATGGTAATGGTCACATCGAATCCATCAGCACCGCGACACCCACCAGCACGACACGAGACACCTTGAACATAGGCACCACAGACAATGTTCAATTTGCCGGGTTAGGAGTTGGAACGGGAGTTATTTCCATGGCGAACAATGAAGTACGCGTCGCGGGAGATGTGACAGCATTTTACAGTGCGTCTGATGAGAGATTGAAGACTGATGTGAAGACGATACATGACGCGTTGAGCATCGTTAACAACATGAGAGGTGTGAGGTTCAAATACAACGACAAAGCCAAGAAGATGTACCCCGGGGTGACGACAGGCACGCAAGTTGGTGTGATTGCTCAAGAGATTGATGAACATCTACCAGAAGTGATCAAGCAAGCGCCGGATGGTGAGCACCTGGCGGTTAGATATGAGAACATAACAGCAGTATTGATAGAAGCAGTAAAAACATTAACCACCCGGGTGGAACAACTAGAATCACAGCTTAAATAAACACATGAGTAACGCAAAAGAAGCTGGACACATGGGGTGGAAGATGGAAACCAAAATTAGTGAATTGAATTCCGTTAAAAATTACAACGATGGTTCTACCCCTTCCAATAATTCCAACAGCAGTTTGAAAGCGTTGCAAGATTGGTTCTGGACAAACGCTTCTATTCCTATGATCGATGAAGGAGGTGGTTCAGATGGATACTCCTTGGTTCAGTCTAGAGGCGCTAGTTGTACTAAAATAAACTTATCAACATCCCCGGAAACGATAAATAGTGGTTATGACGGTACTAGTAATGCTAACAATGTAATTGATGGTAAAATCAATGTTGAGTTTCATACAGAATCTGTAAACTTTCTACAAGCTAGCGACAGTATTAATGACGGTTCACCAGCTGCAAGTAGTAGCAAACAATATTTCGTGTCGATCGATGGAGGTAGTTCATATACAAGTCAGACTGATAATCCTATCTTTCAATGGACAGGACTGAACAGTGGTACATACAACGTACATGCAGGCGACGGTTCCTGTTCGAATCTAGGTTCAGGATCGTTACCTAGAGATCGAATGGAAGACCACCGGATCCAAACAACTGTCAATGTAGCGGGTGGTGCAGCTGGCGGCACAAATAGCAATACATATAATAATATTTTTAGAAACTCTTAATTTAATGAATATACAAGAAATAGACCTACTCACTAAACATGTATATGTAGGTGTAACATACACGGACACATCAAGTAATGATATATATTATGGTGTAGTAACACAGGCTGACCATATATTGACAGATAAACTTACTAGACCGGAGCCACATGACGATTGTGACATAGTGTTGTGGGATATAGTTACTGATGATTGGTTACAGCTCAATTATAATGACATAAAACAAATCTATATAACCAATTTAAATGTTTTGAATCATTTAAACCCGCAAGATGACGACCCACCAACACCCAGTGTACTGCTAACATTGGGTGGTGAGGATAGTGCTTTGTATAACAACACAATATATACAGCGACTATAACTGTTGTTGATAATGTGGATAATATACTGGCTTCCGGTCAAATAAATTTAAATGACAAGGAACGTGCAAAGGCTATTTGCTGTTGTTTTAAGCAACTACAAAATAGAGGACAGGATCTACCAGTCAACGAACTACCACGCATAATTAAAAGCCCACGGGGAGACAAAACATTGTTGGATGTTTTTAATATTTTCCTAGAGCATGATGTACGTATACTAGATTGTATATTATTATTCGAATGTAGAATCGATGTAAGCTCATTGATTGATGATGATATAACTGAAACTGAAGCGACAATTTGTCGTGATATATGGTTATCTAAAATTAACAAACACGTTGAATTAGCTCATGCAACACTCATGGAAGAACGTACAATCGTTTCTAATGAAACATATGATCAGCGACAATCACAAGATGATACTGTTACTGAGGAAATATTCAATACAGAAAAAGAAGAGGAGATTGAGGAGATCGATGTAGTTTTAGGCCTGGTTAACGAAATACCAACAGAAGCAGAACAAGATCTATCCAAAATGAATAACTTATTAGATATTTGTAATTATTGGCACCCGTTAATTTTACCTGCACCTAAATATGTGATTCATTCTAGAGAATGGTGGAAGCCAGCTAAATCGACAGAAGTGCATTATTATTTACATATACCACCAGAAGAAATCCCCCCGGAAATTGTCTCAATGTTGATCGATAAGTACCCGGAAGGGGAAGTTGTTCAAGCGAGATACAAAAAACGAGGCGAGTCTTGCGGTGATTGCGATGCCGGGAATGACGGAGTATTATTTTATGAAATAGAAGTCCGTAGTAAAGGTACACAATACACTGTGGTCCTACAAAAAGACCAACCACAGGATATGTGTGAGTTTGACGATATTTTACAGGATAGAGATAACTCACCAAGAACTGTATGGGAAGAAAATGTTGATCAAAATATAAATGCCGAAAAAAGTAATATTAACAATTTACTAGACATATTAAAATACACACAATTTCCAGTAAACGAAACAAGTGATTTAAGTGAGTCTATCAACTTCTTACCATACGAGGCCGGGTATCTGTTACACTGGGGGTTTGTAACATATGCGATAAAATATCTAGCGATTGAACAATATTATGGTAAAAATGACTATGGTATAAAATATTACGAGATGTTACCAGGATGTAAACCTGGTAGTTTTGAAGCAAGATTCAAGCCATTGATTGAGTCATTTCAGCATGAGGGATTCAATCCGGATCTGTCTAATATATGTGTTTATAAGAACAATACAATTGCAAACGGCTCACATACAATTACATGCTGTGTTTATAATAACATTAGTGATATTACTTATTATAATATAAATAAGTTAACAAAGGATTACCGAAAGCCGAGAATTACAGAACTACCGGGCGTTCCGCGTATTATCACTGAAGATGATAAAACGTTATTAACAAGGGAAATGGAACGTATCAAGCAACTATTCTTCAAATAAAATATGAGTAATGTATTAGTCATCGCACCACATGCGGATGATGAATGTATGGGTCTCGGAGCCACAATAGCAAAACATGTAAAGGCTGGTGATATTGTACATGTTTGTATTTTATCTTTCCGAGAAGATAATTCACCAGAAACACAAATTGAACAGGCGGAAGATGTAAAGTCAATACTAGGGTTTCAACATTTACATTTTTTAAATCTCGTTGATGAGTATCTGGATAACTTAAATCGTGATATAATCAAACCACTAGAAATAATATATAAAAAAATTAAACCTAACATTGTGTATACATGTCCACAAAATGATACAAATCAAGACCATAGAGCAACATTTGATGCAACAATGACAGTATGTAGATATGGCGATATTCCACCAGAAAAGTTATTTGTATATAATTCTGGTAGTGCAATAAATTTTACACCGAATTATTATAATGTGATAAACGAGCAACAGGCAAATGCAAAAGTTGAGAGTATGGAGTGTTATGATGATCAAGTTCGAGTGTACCCACATCCTCGTTGCCGGGAGAGTATAATGATCAAACTACAAGCGGCGGGGATAAATGCAGGTGTCCGGATGGCTGAGCCTTTCATATTAATACGAGAAATACATCATTGATAACATTAGATGCAATTGGAATGCCACCCGGGACAGGCAAAACAACATGGGCGATGAAGTATCCAGATTCATTAGTTGATATTGACACAATCTGTTGCTCGGTCCGCCCGGAAGAAAACCAGTACCCAAATATCTTAAAGGATAGCAAGCAGGAGCATTTAGAGATTGTACATGGAAAAAAATACTCTAACCGGTATTATAATAAATTGCATGCGGCTTCACGTACTAAAAATATATTAGATGCAATTAAAATAAATCCAAATATTAAAAATAAGATTTTTTTGATACATCAAAATAAAAATATGGTAATAAGTCCACTACATTTTAATATTCTGGTCTCCGTAAAACCGACATTACAAGAGATATATGATGTTGCAGCACAACGATTACAATTCAATGGTAGTTCTACACCACGTTTAATTGAATGGTGGGAGGAAAGCGATGCTATTGTGTTATGCAGATGTGATATTGACAAAATGTTGCAACATTTAATTAACATTGATAAGTCTATTATATGAAGTATGTTATGTGTTTTATTGGTCCAGGCAAATATCCAGAACCGTATAGGACAGAAGTTATGATTCAAATTGAAAATTGGCTGTCAATGAATATACCTGAGTGCTCTATAATTAATGCCGCTAACTTTAACTTTAGTCACATGGGGATTGATTCATTTAGACTCAATGACAATTGTGATATGAAAATTGAATATCCAAACCAAGGTCACAAATTTAGTAAGTATAAATGCTTGCTTGATGTAATGCAACGTGCATGTGAACCCGATGAATTAATATGGTTTTTCGATACTGATTCATTTCAGGTCAAGAAGGTGGATGCACCGATCGAAACCACGGAGTATGATATTTGTTTGACGACATATCCTAGACATTCACATAGTAAATTATATCCAGATATATCACATACATGTCTATCAACTGGTAGGAAAGAAGTTCCGTACTCTGAAAAATTTAGGCAAACAAACACAGGTGTTATTTTTTTGAGAAATAATGAATCTACACGTAATATACTAAAACATATTAACAAATATTTAACAGAAACTTGGGATGATGAAGATGCCTTTGATGATCTCCGGAGGAATGAGACATATAAAAATTTACATGTACTAAGAGAACCGAGATGGAATTGGGATATATCATGCATACATCAATTAAAAGATATATATAAGCAGTCAACTAGCGCGCAAATACGTAAAATATCAAAAAAGGTAGAAGATAATGTTGTGATTGTACAATTTCACCCAAGTGAATTTGTAGGAGATAATTATTATGATAGTATCATTGGAGACACGCTTACTAATTTATTTAAAAAATACGGTTATTATAAATGAAATCACCTGTTTGTAGTCATAATGGTTTTGATCCTCTAGAAGAAGTCATAGTAGGTAAAGGTGTCCCGGGTGATTTGCCTAGGTTAGATTTTGCTTTCAAGTTGTTCTTCCATGACAATATATATGGTTCTAAATGGACTAGCAAGAGTTGGTCTGAACAGAAATACGAGCTGTCTAATTATATAACCGACAAGCATGTGAATGAACATGAGGAAGACATAGAAAATTTTGTACAATTATTATTGTCACATAATATAACCGTCAAGAGACCTAAACAACCACAAAAAATATCGACAGTCAAAACAAATTTATGGGAAAGTAAAAACCACCCTGCGCTGACTGTTAGAGATTTGACGTTAATTGTAGGTGATAGAATCATAGAAACACCACCAGTGTTGAGATATAGATATTTTGAAAATGATTACTTGAGACACATATTTTTAGATTATTTTAAACGAGGAGCCAAGTGGATACAAGCACCGAAACCATTAATGTTAGATAAATCATTCGATTTGTCTAGAATATCAAACAATAACGATCCAGAGAGTTTGGAGTATTATGAGAATCAGAGATCAATCGATGATAATTATATGAATTGTGGTATAGAGATGATGTTTGATGCAGCTAATTGTCATAGATTAGGTAAACATATACTGTTCAATGCATCAGATGAAAATAGTCGACTAGGAGTACAATGGCTTAAAGGTGTATTAGGACCAGAGTATACAATATGGGAGATTGACATCGCAGATAATCATATGGATTCTGCAATATTACCAATTCGCCCAGGGTTACTAATGATAACTATTCCAGAGATCATAAGCAAATTGCCCCCGGAATTACAAAAGTGGGATATGATAATAGTGCCTAATGCTACTAGAGAGCGTAATAGACGTGAAATTTATACCAAGTTAACAAGCACAAAAATATACGCTAATATATTATCTATTGATCATAACACCATAATATGTCACCCGGAGATGGTTAAGTCTATGAATCAAACATTCAAAAAATATAATATAGATGCAATCCCGTGCCAGATGAGACACTGCAGGTTATTTAATGGAGCACATCACTGCTTAACATTAGATATTAGAAGGCAAGGCCAATTAGAGAATTATTTCAATGACTAGGTATGAGTTTATAAAACACGTAGTTGTTAGTAATAACTTTAAACTAGGTGCTGAGCTTGGTGTGAGGCGCGGAGACACTACTTGTTATCTATTGGAAGAGGTACATGATTTGAGAATGATTGCAGTAGACACTTGGAGAGTACCGAGATTAAATGAGATTTCAGAAATAACTATAACCATGAGTAATTCACATAAATTGAGTAGTATAGGAGGTATAAATCAACAAACACAGGATGAGATAGATGATATAGTGGAACGTACTTACAACAGTAATGAGAACTACTACACACAGAGACTAAAATGGAAAAAAGAACATGAAGAAAACTATCGAATATTCTCTAATAGAGTAAAGAATTGTAGAGATAGAGTTAACATATATAGAACACAAACACACATAGCAGCCAAGTATATACCGGACGGCAGCTTAGATTTTGTATTTATAGACGCAGATCATTCATATTTTAATTGCAAGCGTGATATATTATGCTGGCTTCCTAAAATAAAAAATACAGGTGTTATGTTAGGTCATGACTCTAGTTGGCCTGGTGTAAACCGCGCGGTAACAGAAATATTTAAGGAGCATACTGTACATCCGGATGATGTTTGGTTAGTTCATCTTTAGTATGAATATTTGTATTATAGGTAACGGTGAAGATGTTTTAGAGCATAGGCATGGTGATTTTATTGATAATTGTGACCATGTTGTAAGATTCAATCACTGCATAACAGAAGGTTATGAACAATGGGTTGGATCAAAACTAGATATATATTGTTCACCATACCTATGGTGTTTAGAAAGAGAAGTACGAGATATTGAATATTATAAACAATTTAACGTTTTCTGGTTACGTCAAAAAAACCCGCTATACAAATTATATAATATACCTACAATATGGTACACCCCAGAACAAGAAGCTAATTTAGCAAAAAAGATAAACTATAATGAATGGGGTGTCGATACAATGTATGGTAATACTGAGATATCTACTGGGTTGGTTGGCATCGAAATGGCGATTGAACAATTTGAGGGACATACAATATATATTACTGGGTTTGATGGCTGTAAAACTGGGCAGTATAGAGATGTTAAAAAGAGTAATGATCCTGAACATAACAGGTTACGTAAAATTAATACTAGTATGGATTTACCGGAGTGGAAAAACAATGTAAAGAGGTTGAGAATTAAATATCACAGAGATCAAAACCCATACCACCTAGAAAGAATTTTAATTAATAAGTATTTAAAAGACGGAACGTTAAATCGTATCAATATATGAAAATATGTATAGTAGGTAATAGTGAATCAATTTTAGATAGGGAAAATGGCTCATACATTGATACATTTGATAAAGTATTGAGATGTAATCGGTGTAAAGTAAGAGGTTATGAAAAATATGTCGGTAGTAGGTATGACATACATTGCCAACCATATCTAAGCAATGAAAATAAATATACGGAGCTAAAAAATAACAATTGCGAAGAGTTGAATATGTATAATGACTTGTGGTTAATCTGTCACGGTACCGGGTCAACAAACCATAACTCATTGCAGATCGAAGATATTACAGCTAATATTACAACCATTGATAAAGAGACACATACGAGATTGTCATTAGATAATAACGTACCGGCAGAGAAGAAACTGTCTATCGGTGTAACGAGTATTTTGCTTGCAAAGAATCTATATCCAGATTGTGAAATACATATCATAGGTTTTGATAGCTATCAGACCGGATTGTATTTTGAAACATCATTAAAACCACTAACATGGAGACCTGAAGGAATCGAGAGATTCGGTAGGAGAAGAAGAATTCGGTACCATAGAAACAAACAGGACAATGATTGGAAAATAGAGAAACAAATACTATATAATATGGAGATACATAATGAAATTACATATATTTAAAACGAAATTTGAGCAATATCATAGAGACGAAACAACAGATACAAATATAAGTTTATACCACAATCATACAATGCTCGTTAAAATTCGATCTAAAAAGAAGATAAACACTACCTTCAATGATGTGTTTACTGTTTCTAGTGATGATGTAATGCTACCGTATATTAAAAAAAGTAAATTTGATTACATTGTAGTACCAACACAAGGTTTAGGTTCACTGTCACAATATATATATGACAAACTACTTGACTACGAACCCACAAAAATTATCATCATTAGATGTCCGTTGAGAAGTACTAAAGGTACAGAAGTTGACGCCTTCATTAAACCACTGACCAAACTAATATATGTTAAGACGGATACAACAGAGGAAACGATTTCTAATGTTATGTTACCAAAATACGATTGCTTGGTAATGAATATAAACGCTGATAAAATTACTAGACAGTGGAGAAAAATATATAAATGAGACCGGGGTGGAAGCAACTAGATGAAAGTATATCGTATTTAGATAAAAATAAACACTTAAAAAAATTCCACCGAAATGAAAATACTGATATAATTTACAATGAATATGTATGTGATATTGTTGATAATATAGATAGTAAGGCCACATTCATATATCCTGATTATAACAAGCTTTATTATAAACTCTCAGATTTTTTAGATACAAATGCCGATAATATAATTTTAACTAATGGATGCGACGGAGCTCTTAAACATGTGTTTGAGTATTTTACAGGCTATAAAAAAATTATGTACTATAATGACACATATAAAGGTGCTTGTCATTATGGTGATTTGTACAAGACACATAATAACACTAAAACGTTACTATATATTTGTAACCCAAACAATCCAACTGGAGATATTTTAACTATTAATGAGATTGTAGAGTTATCAAGATTACATGATTTTGTATTAGTTGATGAAGCTTACTATGAATTTAGTGGTATCACAGCATTACCATTAATTGATAAAATAGAAAATATTGCAATCGCTAGATCTTTCAGCAAAGCGTGGGGTCTAGCTGGATACAGAATTGGTCTATTATTAACACATAAAACAAATGTAAACAATTTCATGCAGTACCGACCGACTTCTCCAGTAACTAATATTGGTATTCAGATAGTATCTAAATTGTTAGACAATTATTCAGAGGTACAGCAATCAGTAGATAGAATAAAGCAAGGCACAAAACATTTATTTGATATATATAATGATAGAGGCTATCATATATATGATACAACTAATACTAATTTTGTATACGTCAAAATACCACAAGAGACTATTAAAAAGATGCAAACGGAATGGTTTTTTAAGGTTAGAGACGACAATTGGTGCATAATAACAACGCAACCGGTAGCGCAATATGAAGAAATATATTGACCCAATCAACAACGATCGGTTGAAGTCTCTGGACAGTGTATCAACATTACAAACAACTCTTAAAAGAATTGAAATCAATCCGGTTGAATTATGCAATAGAACATGTGTCTTTTGCCCTAGACATGACAAAAATATATACCCAAATAGAAACTTACACATGGATATTAAAACTGCAGAAAGTATTGCATGTAGTCTAGAAGAAATGAAATACACCGGACGTGTTACCTTCTCAGGGTTTGGTGAACCGTTACTACATAACAACATATTAAAGCTGGTACAAACAATTAAACGTAACAATATAGATATCGAGAGACTACAACTCATCACAAATGGAGATAAGTTAACAAGAGAATTAGCTATTAAACTATATAGTGTGGGTGTAGATAGAATTGAAATAGATTTATATGACGGTGAATATCAGATAGATGTTTATAATAAAATGTTACATGGTATTCCAGAACAGATGTACTGCCTGCGACATCATTATTTTGGTCCAGACAAGGACTATGGATTGACTTTAAATAACCGGGCCGGGGCAGTCAAGACTATAAAGAAGCCTAAAACCCCATTAAAAAGAGGTTGCTATCTGCCGTTTTATAAGCTTATGATCGATTGGAATGGTGATATATTATTGTGTTGCCAGGACTGGAGAAGAAGAGGGAATATCAAATTAAATGTAAATAATGACAAGATTGAAGATATCTGGCTGTCAGCTGAATTAAACAAATATAGAAAGAGTTTAAGTAATTATGATCGCAATCACTCACCTTGTGATGAATGCAATATTGACGGTACAATGAACGGTAAGAGTTCATTTTTGAGGTTTAAGGAGGTATTATGAATTTAGATGATAATATATATCATTCTGACCCGTGGCCATTTTGGGAAATACATGATGTGTTTGATACAAACACTCTAGAATTTTTACATAATGTTGAATTAACTGAATTTAACTCCCGGTTGGTAACAGATAGTAATAGAGATGTTTTTAGATTCACCAAAAAAAATGCAAAAAAATATTCATATGTTGCAAAAATTGTGAATAAATTACTGGATAGCCAGACAATACAATTACTCGAAAAAATAGGAGAAAGGGTAGGAGCTGAAAAGTTTAAACATAGTTATGTTAGAGTTGACCTGACTATCGATAAAGCGGGGTTCAATCTCAAACCACATCTTGATAGAAAGTCAAAATTATTTACGATGCAGGTATTTCTACCGGATAGAACATGTCAGCAAAACGTTGGTACTGAGATATATAACGAACAATTACAAATTGTACACAAACTACCTTTCACAGACAACTGTGGTTATTTTTTCTACCCTCGATCTAAACATGATAAAAAACAATGGCATGGGATGATGCATCCGTGCACTGGTGATAGGAGAACGCTTCTAGTGAATTATATATGTAAGCAAGATGAAGATACAAGAGGTGAGGAATTGGTAGGCTATAAAAAGTTGTTAAGTAATAAAATGAATACTTTAGAAGATTGGTGGAATGTTAGATGAGTGTTGTTTGTATTATACTAGCAAGAGGTGGCTCTAAGGGCCTTCCTGGTAAAAATGTTTCTAAATTAAATGGAATTCCGCTCATTGCACATACAATTAGACAGGCTAAAAAATCCAAAATGATTGATGATGTTGTGGTTTCTACTGATTGTGATACAATAAAAGAAATATCAAAACAAGAAAAGGCATTAGTCCCGTTTGTAAGACCTAAAGAAATATCACAAGATAGATCCACTACTGAGTCTGGATTACAGCATGCATTAAAATGGTTAGATGCTAATCACAATGTTTATGACATCGTTTTGTATTTGGACTGCTGTCAACCTTTCCGGGAGGTAGAGTGGATAGATACATGTATACAAAAGCTTAAAGACAAACCATCACTTGAATCCGTCTTTGTTGGTAAAAGATTGTATAAAAATATATGGACTAGCGATCAAAAGAAATTATACTGGGAAAATTATTCTAGTAGACAAGAAAGATCATACGTTATAGAAGAAAAAACCGGGGTATGTTGCGCGACTCGAAGCAGTATAGTACGGCAAGGTAAAAGGGTAGGTAACAACGTCTTTATAGTTGAAGTTGAAGAGACGGGTCTAGATATACACACAATCGCTGATCTTGAGATGGCAAATCATTACATGAAGTTAACTTGTTTATAATTGTTTAATTTTACCGGATTTGATATATTTTTTAAGACATGAATATTCCTTAAGGAATGGATGGCCTTCTCTACCACCTCCTGCTGCAGCAGCCGCGCGCGGTCCAGATACATCCCAAAACCAACCACTCTTAATATAGCTATCGAATCCGGTAATATATATATCTGCGTTAGAATACAATTCTAAGCATTTGTATATCGCACAGAAACCAGTAGACGGCATCGCCGGTCCATCATAATTTATCTCATTCTTTAGGTTTACTATATCTATTTCACTCAAGTAATGTGTTTGTTTCTGATGCAGATATTGTAATACTTCAACACTCACATTATATGTATTAAAGTCATTTTTATTTTCCATTACCCAAAACTCATTAAATGTTGACAAGAAATCTACATTACACCTATTATATCTACCATTCCAAGAACAGTATATATCTCGCTTCTTGCCAATATACTCCTCATATCCTTTTCCTGGCCATTTATTAATACGTATTACATGATCACATTCATCGATAAATTTACCATTCTTATTACAGAGCACACTAGCACCGTTACCAACAATAACCAATCTCATCATTTCTGTACCATAAACATATTATGGTCATTCTTACCTTTATAAACTTGCCCGTAGTAGTGTGTTATGTATGTCTTTTTGTATTTTGCGCCTTTGTCTGGATAATCGTTCCAACGACTATCTAAACTCTTCCAATTATTCATGAGTACAATATTAAACCCAGGTTCATCCCATCCACGTCTGATAGTATTTTCATATATTTTGAACTCTTGTAAACATTTTTCCGCGACTTTGTTAGCAATCCACTCTTTACAATCTATAACCATGACACCACAATTGAAATATGGTTTGTCTTTATAATGTATATATGGAGAAAAATCGAAAGACCAATAATCTATCATAGATCCTATTGTTTTCGAGACGTAGTGTTGTACAGCCCCAATTATATTACCGTTAAGATCGACATCCCATAATTTAGATATGCATGTTGTTGTTACAGTATCGCTATCGATAAATATAACCCTATCAACGCCCAGCATGTGTGGAATGTATACACGTTGATGTAGTATCGGCAAATGTGTGCAATTTGACTTTATAAAATTAATGCCGGCAGGTACTTCAAAATCATTTATACCTATAATATGAAATTTTAATTTATGGTTTTTAGATTGAAAAAAAAGTTTTATATATTTTATAGAGTTGAGAGTAAGATCTAAAAATTTATCATTTATTAAATAGCATATATGTATTTCTTGCTTCATTACAGTGATGCATACCTTTTCTTTTCACGTAAATACCTATCTTGAGTGAATTTAGCTTTATACGAACCGGACCAAATGTGCGAACCAGCATTTAATTCACCACCGGTTTGATCACCACCCGCAAAATCATGACAAGTGTCCCTATACGTGACAGGCAAGTTGTAAAACTTAATATCCTGTTGCATGGATTCAAACACTCTCTGAAAATTAATCTGATCTGCATCCCAGTTCTTCATGTCCTCCATCACTAAATCCTCTACCTCTCGGAAGAGTTTTCTTACTGTTAGTGTGTTATTAATCCCGATAACACCCTGCCTGTATGTAACGCCCCCTAGTTCTGATTTTGATCTATAATTTTTAACCAAACTACCGTAATTGGGTATGTCTTTACGTATGACAATATCATATTTTTTTATGAGTCCAATTAAATTATTTAAATCTCTCCTGACGATTGCATCTACATCCATTTGCAATATATGTTGATCACCTCGTTCGAGTAGGTTGTTGATGGTATTGTATTTTATATTACTGCAATAACATGCTTGTTCACTTAATAGTAATGGGTGGTGTTTTTTCTTCTCAAATATAGGTGCATTTAACATTTGATCTCCGGTCAGTAAGCATCGTTTAGTAGATAAGGGTTTGCTATCATGTATTATTTCTGATTTTGTATTTATTATTTCTCTGACCAGTGTATCATCTTTTACATTCACTAGTCTTATATACAATCTTGTGTTGCTAGTGTTTTTGTTGATCGATTTAATTAAGGGTATCAAATGGTCCAAATACCTCTCATCACAATTGCATGTAATCGTTAATTCATCACTCATTTATTATTTTACTTATACGTTTAGATTTATCCACAACATCTTTTAGCTTATTGAGCGGGATTGCATTTAAAGGATCTACTGCCGCTATTTCAGGAGTTGGGTGCGCTTCTATTATAAATCCATCAGCACCGGCTGCCATTCCTGCATATGTAATTGATGGTACTAAATTTCTATTAAATGTTGCATGTGATGGATCTATTATTACAGGTAGATTTGTGTACATTTTGACTGCCGGTATTGCTTGTATATCAGCAATAAATCTAGATGTAGTTTCATGTGTGTGTGGAGCTACAACACCTCTCTCACATAATATAACACGATCATTACCATTTTTTAATATATACTCGGCGGCTCCCAGCCAGTCCCTCAAACTAGCACCAAAGTGTCTTTTGAGTAATATAGGTTGTTCAAATTGAGCCACAGTTTCAAGTAACGGGTAATTGTACATGTTCCTCGTACCGATTTGAATTATATCCGCAACTTGAGCTACACTTTCCGTGGTTCTCAAATCTACAACTTCAGTAACAATTTTAATTTCATATTCTTCCTTCACTGATTTTAATAGACTCAATCCGTGCTCCCTTAACTCATACGCGACATTATTCCTATACGGAAATGTCATTGGCTTATAGGCTCCCGCGCGCATATATTTTATACCGGATGCCTTTAGCGCTTTGGCTGTTTGTTGTAGTTGATCAATATTTTCTACTGTGCAAGGCCCGGCGATGAACATAGGTTCAACCAACCAATTTTCTGCACGTGACACCAAAGGTATATTATTTTGTATATCTGATTGTGAAATGTCCTTCATAACATATATTATAATATATTAAAGTTTGTATTGCAATTGATATTCCGATACTATATAATAGTATTGTAGTGAAGATATTAGTTACAGGTGGTTCAGGATTTATCGGTAGTCATATTGTTGATATATTATCTAAAGAGGATAATGAAGTTATTGTTTTTGACAAATCAAAACCAGAGGTTGATCATAATGATAATGTTATGTATGTTGATGGTGATATATGTCACAAGACGTCGCTAGATAGATACATCAAAGGATGTGAAGAGGTTTATGACTGCGCAGGAGTTCTCGGTACTCATGAGCTTGTTTTTCAAACTGAACGCGCCATTGATACAAATATCAAAGGTGCATTTAACGTGCTTCAATCATGCTTGGATTACAATGTAAATAGAGTATTTCACCCCACGAAACCTATATTTTCTAGTTATTGGGAAAATACATACACCATATCAAAAATTACAGCAGAAAATTTTGCTAAGATGTACAAGAATATTCATAATATGGATATAACCATACTAAGATGGATGAATGCTACAGGGCCGCGCCAGCATTTGTATCCGGTGAGGAAATTTATACCAATGGCAATATGTCAAGCGATGCTCAATTTAGATATAGAGATATATGGTACCGGGGAACAGACTGTCGATATTATCGATGTACGAGATATTGCAAATATAGCTATCACATCAACACGTAAAGGAATGGGTAAAATTGATAAAATATATGATGTAGGAACGGGCCATGCTGTAAGTTGTAACGCAGTTGCAAATTTAATTATAAAATTGTTAAAGAGTGAATCAAAAATTAAACACATACCTATGAGAGTTGGGGAAGAGCTCAACACAAATATAGTAGCGCAAACACACGACGAGTTATTAAAATCAATCGGAGTAGAATTACAATATACATTTGAACAAACCATTGAAGATTGTATATCATACATGAAAACAATTGATAATAGTGTATTAAATAGAGCGCGTGCTTTTTATAATAACCAATCTATATTATGAGTAATGTAGCAATTGTCGGTGGTAGTGGTTTTATTGGTACAAGTACAGCAAAACAGTTGTTAGCTAATGGGCATAAAGTTATAATAATAGACATACAGCCACCTAGCGTAGCTGAAGCGAAATATATATATGCCGACGTGCGAAATTATGAATCAATATTATGTGCACTAGGTAAATATGATATTGATAGTGTTTTTATGTTAGCAGCGATACACACACATGAGGAGAATATAAAAATACCAAGATGTGCAGCAAATACAAATATCATAGGTTTAATGAATGTACTAGACGCGATGGATTGTTTAGGTATATCCCATATTATATTTTCCAGCTCAGTATGGGTGTACAGCACTTGTGACGTACATTCCGTAGATGAAGATACGAGCCTATTGATACAAAATAGTAAGCATATATACACAACAACAAAGATATCGAGCGAATCTCTGATACTTAATTATCATCAAATGAAAGGGCTAGATTATACTATATTACGTTATGGCATCGCATACGGTATAAATTCACACCCATCTGCCGTTTTCTATAAGTTTTTATCAGACGCCATAAAGACCAAATCATTAACAATTGTAGGTGATGGTTCTAATAGTAGGAGGTTTTTATATGTTGATGACCATGGTATGGGTAATTGTATGGCATTGGAACGCAGTGCACGTAACCAGATTATAAATCTAGACGGTTGTGAGGATATAAGTGTTTTAGATGTTGCACAAAGAGTACAAGAGCTGTTGTCTATTGATTTAAATATCGTGCACATTAATGAACGTGGGGGTGATTATACTGGTAAGAATGTTTGTTGTGCAAAAGCAGAAAAGCTATTAGGTTGGAAACCAAAAACGGACTTTATTACTGGTACACGTAAAATATATGAAAACTTTGTGGGATAATGTTGAGTATTTTGAAAGCATAATTGCTGAATACGCTGGTAGTAAATATGGAGTTGCAGTTGATAGCTGTACAAATGCATTGTTTTTGAGCATGATGTATTGTAGGTATACTGGTAATGTTCCCGAGAGTAATATTATTGAAATACCTAAACGCACATACATATCTGTACCAATGCAAGCTCTGCATGCGGGTTTTGGTATAGATTTTATTGATTTAAATTGGTCAGGTACATATAGATTAGCTCCATTACCGGTGATTGATTCTGCACAACGATTCACTGAATGTATGTATAAGGAATATAATGATACTCTGTATTGTGTATCGTTTCATAGTAAAAAAATCCTTTCAATTGGACGTGGGGGTATGATACTAACAAATGATAAACATACAAGAGATTGGTTGATACGATCCCGGTATGACGGTAGGTCCAGTATATACTATAATGATATAGATAATAAAACAGTACCGGCGATAGGGTGGCATATGTATATGACTCCGGAAGAGGCTGTCAGGGGTGTTGAACAATTTTATAAAACACAACCAAATAATATAGATAGCGGCCAGTCGAGCGATTATGGTATAGATCTATCTACATTAAGTTGCTTTAGATAATTATGATTATTGATTATTTAAAATACATGCAGAGGATCGAAATCAATCCTACAGAATTATGCAACCTCAAATGCAGTTTTTGTCCACGATCATCCGGGTACCCGAATAGAAATTTACACATGAGTATTGAAACATGTAATAAAATAAGAGAGCATTTGAATGATTGCAATTATGATAAACTGGTATCAATCACCGGTAGAGGCGAACCAACTTTAACAAATAATTTTAACAATATATTAGATATATTATTAACCGATGACGCCAAATATAGATGTTACATGTACACGAACGGTAAAAAAATGCATCTATATGAAGACTATATACATAAGTTTTGGAAAATATATCTAGATGTCTATGTAGATGATGAAACATATTATAAACATCAGGTTGAAAAATATAACCGATATAAAAATGTACAAGTATTATTCAAACCCGATAAAGGTGTTAATTATGTGGAGTGTAATAATAGTATAAACACTAAATTTAGTAACCGAGGTGGTTTTTTAAAAACAAAAAACAAACCTATATCCATAGACCACCCGTGTGCTTTTCTATTTCAAAAAATGTTTATAAACTGGAATGGTGATTATAATCTGTGTTGTGATGATTGGGAAGAGCAGATTGTAATGTCAAATGTAATGGATCAATCGATACACGAGTATGTTAATCACAACGAGAAATTAAACATGTACAGAGAACAACACTTTAATAATAACAGAAACATATTGAGTGTGTGTAAAGATTGTGATAGGAGCTATAAACTGAAGGGTAATATATACAAAAGCATACAACAAAATATAAACAAATCCTAGAAATGTACAGAGACAAGTTTAAAATGAACCGATTGTTACATCAAAACGGTACTCTCACCCACGAAAAATCAACACATAATGAATTTTAACACGAGATAATCCCTTGTTAGTAAATAAATAACTACATGAGCTTTGATGACGCAATAGATAAAATACTGAAAGAAGCATACTTCAGCAGTCCATATGAAAAGATGACCGGGATCAAGCGTCAAGTGAACATACAACAAGAGGATGATGATAGCTCTGAGTTTAGAGAAACTAAAAACCGTAAGACATTGGCATTGATACACGCGGCAGATGAGGTCATATCATACTGGTCAGCTGCACAAGAAGAAGGTGAACCATTGAGCAAAAAAGAATTTTCAGAATGGTCCATACAGAAACTAGCCGAGCTTGAAGAACGCATGCCTGGAGACGAGTACAATCTAGATGACATGAAGAAATACTTCAACGCCATCGGAAAATACACCACAGGTAAAGCCCCCATGACCGCAGAACGTTATCGTAACATCGAGAAACAAGCGAAAAAGAAGATGCACGATTTGATCAAAAAAGCAGAAACCGAAGGAGATCCAGAGCAACATGCGGACGAACCAGCCAGAGTGGCGCCTGACCCGGACAAGCTCACCGGATTCGCACGAGCCAAAGCCCTAGCTCAAGGCATTGACATGAGCAAATATCGATAAGAAGTTGCCGTTTCATGCATATGTGTAGATAATAACTGTACACAAACAATAAACACCACATCATCATGAACAAGAAAAAACTATATATCTATTCATTACTGGCTGTTGCTAGCACGTTCAACATTGGTTGTATGAGCACTGTCACAGATCATGCTCGAACCGCGTACAATTCAGCACATCGAGCACTAAAGTCGAACAACACAAGCGACACTGACGCGCTATTCGCACAAGTCAAGGCGGAGGATCGGGACAGAGTGACACAACTAGATCATGATCTCAAAGTGACCGAACAGGCACGTGTGTTGTCTCGGTTGGAGAAGGATCGCGATGACTTGCAACGTGAACGAAGCAGTGTGAATGACAGCATGCTCAAGTATCTGACAAAAGAAAAAACTTTGAAATTGCAACTTGCAAAGCTAGAAGCTATCGATCGAAACCAACTTGGCGACAAGATAACCAACATCGAGAACATCGCTGACACACATGTTGATACATTAAAAGTACAACAAAAGAGGTTGCAATTGGAGAGTGAAGTATCTATACTAGACATAAGAATCACAAAGATCAATTCCGAAATTGACACACAACAAAACAAATTACAGTTGATCGCTAGCAATGAATGAATACACGCAAGCCGAAGTACAATATGAAATCACTCATGATTTCGTGTTAGATGTATATGAACAGAGCTTGTATGAAGACGACCCGGAGAAAAAGGCTGCTATCGTGGAAGCTGCTCGCGAGCTGAGCAAGAGCATAGGTGACTATCTAGTCTCTCCAGACATAGAAACTGACGAATAGCCGTTGAAAATTTTAACCAATACAATATATATTACATATGAGTAAAACAGAAAAAACTGAGTCTGCAGAATCTCCAATTAACGCGCTCGACGAAGCCAAGCAAAATGAGCTTGTCAATTTTGTCGCCAACAACATTTTGAACAGCATCACGTTGAATCAAACTATCACGGTTATTCAGCAAGTGGCTCTTCGAGATGCCACAAAAATTGTGACTGAAGCGGATGAAGAGAAGTTAGCACAAATCGAGAGCGCTTTTGAAGCGGCTCAAAATCCACCTGCGGAAGCAGAGGAGTCTGCACCAGCAGAAGAGAAGGTGGCGGAGAAGACTAAAAAGAAGTCTGCTTCCAAAGCCAAAGAGACTGCATAACAAATGCAGACCATATCACTAGATGTGACCGGAAGATCACCCACTGGTAGCATACACGCTACTGTGTTGATCAACGGTCAAGACACTGGCAAGTTGTATCTGACTGGTGAAGAGCATGATCTCCTGAACAACGTGTTACGTGTTGGTTCTAGAGAGTGTAGTGACGTGATGTACGATAACACATCTTCTGAAGAAGAGGTTGATGTTGATGTGTTTGAGTTTGATTAAATTTTAATAGTTGCGCATGCTGTTCTGATCAGCTATAATTAGAACATGAACAACAAAGCACAAGCAACAATATTAACACTATTAAGTTTAACTGCAGTCAGTTTACTCACCATTGTAACATACCATGTTATCATGGAGCATCACAATTATCTAGTGGATCAAGATCTACAAAAGTTGCGCTTTGAGAAAATTGACATATACTTAAATAGAACAACAAATTAATTATTATGAATAAAATCAAAATAGCATCTATATTAGTAATATTATTATCAGGGGGGTGTAAGTCTAAAACCATAGTGTACAATCCACACACCGGGTCCTACGCCGAAGGCAAGGCTGCTGAGAAAATTCTCGAGCAACGAGACAAAGTGACAGAGGCTAATCAACAAGCCCGTGATCGTGAGCTGGAGCGTAACAACAAGAGACGTGAAAGCAGTCGATACGTGACACGAGAGACAATAGTGTTTGGTCAGAGTGTTGATGAGTTTGATGTGTTGACCGCCCGAGATCGAGCATTACAAGCTGAAGCTGATGTGGCTCGAGTGCAAGCAGAGAACCTACAATCAGCAAGCAGAGCTCATAAAATTATTGATTTTGAAAAGCGCTATGAACGAGCCATGGGCAAGCTTGACACGCTAGAGGTTTTACCTGGTATCAGAAAGAAAGACTAGTCATGAAAAGAGCATTACTCACAATATCCACATTGATGATCACCTCCGGTTTGAGTGGTGAAAACATTTTCCGGTCGTTGATCAACAGCTTGAGCGAACCTAGCCATGTGACACATGCTGGTCTAAAGCGCGTTGATGCTGGTCCATTTTATTATTACAAGCTCTCAGCAACCACCTCTGACAAGACCGATCCGGTGAATGCCATCAACAGTGTCAAACACAAATTGATGACTGAAGATGAGAAAGAGACAGCCAGATTAGCATTAGCTAAACACTACAACCAACCAGTTGATGAGACCCCTATGCATGTGTTAAAACAAAACGAAAAGAGAGTGTTGTATGGTGATCAAAGCCCGATCAAGGATGAAGCGGTGGTGTTAGCTTGGGAGCGCGCCAATGCAGCTGAGGCCAGATTGAGAAGACATCGTGAGTTTATGAACAAAGTTAAACGTTCTCGAGAGGATATCTCAACTGTCAAAGAGAATGATCCACGCATCAGCCAAACTGATACAAACAAGTGATTATGTTAGACACATTCTCACATGTTATCTTGTTAACCATTAAATTGCATCCGGGTCGATCACCTATACGATAACCGGGCTCACGGTCAACAGAAACTATAGCCTGTACATAATCATATGCTCCATGTGATTTCAAATGATACCACACATGATCTCGAAACTCACGTTCAATCTCAACAAGCACACTAAAATCTCCCCATATTGTGCTATACAACGTGACATCCCGGAAACATGATATCTCACTAGGTGTGTAAGACAAGTTACCGTCAATGACCAGATTCATCAACCAACCAACAATTGATGTATGTCTGTCAATAGTGTCACCACACTGTCTGCGAGCTGCCGGACTGACTCAGAGTTGTTGTCAACGTGTTGTGTGCTCAGCAGATGCTCCAGCTCTTTGAATTTTTTGTTTATGTCCTGTTTCAAATACGATCTCTTGTCACCAATGCTGTCCCAGCTGCGTCGTAAATTTTGCTGCATGGTTTGCACCTGCAATTTCAATTTCTCAGGATCAGTCGGAGGCATGTCTCGTAAGTGCCGCGCATTGTTGAGTGTGTCCATGATGGATTTTTTGGTGGCTCGATCAATCCGGTCCTCTCCAAAGGACATCTCGTTCATCAACTTGATGTAGTATTGCTTAAATTCATTCATCGCTTAATTATTTATAGAAAATGGACAACAAACATACTATTAATCTCACAACAAATGATCTTGTTGAATATTACACCAATCAGCTGTTAATGGACTGGATACAAACACATCAACCAGAATTGATCACGAGGTTGAGATCTGCTGTGCAGAAAGCATTTGAAGAACAAGAGTTGGTTGGTAAGATTAATCAAAACCAACGAAACAATAGTTGCCAACCAACCAAAAATATATGATAATAATTGTATGGGCAAAGGTAGCAAACCACGTAACAACCACTCTACGGAGTGGTTCAGCAATTATGACGACATCAACTGGAACACCAATCCTAGAGACTTCGGTCTAACAAGCGAGCAGATCGACCTATATCATGCTGCTTGTGCTGAGTTACGTGACAGGGGCATCAAGGTCACCCGGGCGGACGAGAATGACATCATCAACGCTATAATGGGTGACATTCCTGCGGGATTGGATAGAGAATAAGTTGCGCAATCAACAGAGAGTGACTATAATCAACGTATAACAAATAAATCAAATGGAACTTAATTTAAATACAACTAAACTAACCAAGGTGTCAGAGATTCAAATTCCTGACATTTTCAATCGCCGACTCAAGAGTGGCATCAATAAAATTGATGTGTTGTTTGACGAAGGTATTCTTCCTGGTAGTGCTATGACATTGACTGCTAAGGCAGGTTGTGGTAAGACTACTTTCATGTTGCAAGTGCTCAACGGATTGACCAAGAATGGTTACAAGGTTGGTTACTTCAGTGGTGAAGAGAGCATATATCAGCTCGCTTACACCGCGAATCGTATCGAAGCTACTGATGTTTCAATTGCTAACGAGACCGATATAGACACCATCTGTGAGTACATGGATGAGCTTGACTTATTGGTTGTTGATTCATTTCAAGCATTGACTTGCAAGAAGAAACTCAACTCACGTGCTCTTGAGAAGTACGCGGTGCAAAGAATAACTCAGCATGCCAAGACTACTGAGTGTACTGTGGTGTTCATCATGCACTTGACCAAGAGTGGTGACCTCAAGGGCGGTACCATTGTGCCTCATACTGTTGACGCCAATGTCAAGATCGATCGCGTGTCTGATGTTGATGATGAGGGTGCTCGTGTGGTGTATTTTGAGAAAAACCGGTTTGGTCCGCTGAACGAACTGGAATGTATCATCGGTCGTAACGGTTATGATTTTGATGCGACGGTTGTACGTGAGGAGGAACCAGCCAAAGCTCCAAGCAAGGAGGATCGCAAACAACAAGACTATGACGCGTTGATTGATAGCATCACAAACAACCCGGGGCTCAACATATCAGAATTGTCCGGAGCGTTAGAGTTTAATTACAACAAAACATATAGCAGGGTGCGGGATTTGATCGCCATGAAGAGAGTCGAGAAGACCGGACGAGGTGCTCATGCTAGTTACAATTTGATCAACAACACCGTGCAATTCGCAGCACAGACAAAATAATGAAAGACGACATATACAAACTGATAAAACAAACGTTAAGTGATCTGAGCAAGAACAGACCACAGTTAAATTTTGACAGTGAATCTGGTCAACAATTGATAGCTGATACGTTATATGATAATATCGTGAACACAACAGTCACGTTGAATGATGGCACGTACAATGAGGATCAATTGGAATTGTTTACTAATATGGAGGATCAGGAGCATAAGTAAATTTATGCCTAAACAGATCTCCAAACTGATAACAAATTTAGAAGACATAACCAAAAAAATAGAATGCACATTAGACGATTTTGGAGAGCCAGGAGACGACATATTAACATCATTAACAGATGCTCTCGAAGCATTGGATAATCTGAACGATGAGTTGGATTCGCAACTGGAAGACTGATAGAGAAATTTGCAAGTGGAAGCATGTGAGTAGAGCATGCTTGGACCTGTCCCGGAAGTTAGACACAGATCACCCTACACATATTATCGGTCTGGCCAGAGGGGGTTTAGTCCCGGCCACCATCATAGCAAATATGCTGGGTATACGAAAAGTGTACAGCATTGGAATAGCCAGCTATCAGATGTCTGAAGGTGGTATTGAGTTTGGTGGTGATATAAATGTATATCAACAGTTACCAGTTAATTGCTCTGACATCTCCAATGGAGACAATGTTTTAATTGTTGATGATATATCTGACAAGGGCAATACATTCAATCGGGCAGAATCAATGATCCAAGACACTTTCAATTGCAAGGTGAGAACACTGGCATTGTACACAAAACCCTGTACCGCACATGTGCCTACATATTTTTATAAACAAGTACCACAAGATTGTTGGGTTGTTTTCCCATGGGAGAAACAAGTTGCGCAATCATAACACACAACATAAAATATATAACATGACAACAATATTACTCAAACCTATAACTATATATGTGAATGCTAGGAAGTGGTTATTCAGTAAGGATAAGTGGAATCAATTTTACGAATTTGTTAGCTTACCGGAATTGAAATGCTGTAAGACTGTCGCATTTGTGATCAGCTTCATTATATGAAACCAATCAGCAGTCTATTGAATGGTGGTACCAAAAAAAACCCGGAATACTCTGTGCATTTCAGTGATGGAATCACATTGTTCATGGCAACTAGAAATGACAAGCTTGAGTACGTTAGCATGTTGAGCACCGGTCTGGATAGCTATTATCTCAAGCATATGAAGTGGCCAACCGGCAAGAATTTACAAACAAGAATAAAACTGGCTGAACAATATATAACCAAAAACAAAAAGAACAACAGATACAGAAAGAAATTCAAAGATGAACATAGTGAATGACTTGAAATACCCCTTCGGTAATCCGGAGATGGACGAGATACGAACAGATGTGAACATGGTGGCACTCAAGAATGTGCTAGCATTGGCTGAAGAACGTTTGTGGTTAGCTGAAGGCAAACCAACAACACAAGACAGTATGTACAGGTTTGACGATTTGATAGACAACACGGACATAGACACCTCACGCAGAAGCATACACATCATCACCCGCATGCTTGATAAACTTCGAGATTGAACCCGGTGAGAAAAAAGAGACTCATACCAAAACGACACAGATTCAAAATTGGGGACACAGTCAAATTTAAGTTCGCCGGGAGTTACCACATAGGCACTGTGATAGAATTAACAAAAGAAAATGACGGTCATGCAACATACACTGCTACAACAAGTGCCAATGGTAGAATATACCCATGTCTTGGATTCAACGAGAGCAAACCTGTAGGATGGATATCAAAAAAATAACACTCATGATCATGATACTGTTGCCCGGTTGTGCTAATCAGGACTGGCGACATGGCAATTATAATCATGATCCCAAAGTGAATGCAAAGCGCGAGAAACACCGGGACAAACAAATGAATCGCGCGACAGATTTCCGAGTGGGTACCGCCAAGCACTACACTAGTGAGCATAAAAAGAGGGACGGCAAGTTGAATCTATTTTATCATGATGGTTTTGACTGGGATTTTTAATAGTTGCGCATCAAAGAGAAACAACATACAATATACATATGACAACGAAAAATAAATATAGAGACAAGAAAACCGGGCGTTATATCTCGAGCCCAGCCGTGAGAAGCCAACAACTCTACAATGAGCTCTATCGAGCATTTGATGTGTTTAATCAGGTGTTCGCAGACAACAAACTACCCAAGGTGGTGATCACCATACAAGAGAGTGGCCGCCGGAATGCATATGGCTGGTTTGGCAATGGATTTTGGACTGACCGACTGGCAGGTGAAACGGTTCCGGAGATCAATCTTAGCGCAGAGTACCTGAGCAGAGGCCCATTAGGTTTGTTGGAGACTTTGTTACATGAGATGGCACATCTGTGGAATGCCACTATCGAGGAGACACGTGATTGTAGTGGTGGTCAATATCATAACAAACATTTCAAGATCGCAGCAGAACGATTTGGTTTGGAAGTGTCACGTGATGGTAAGAGAGGTTGGGCATACACCAAGCTGACTGACACAAGCACCAAGGTGATAGACGAGTTGGAAGTGGATGAGAGCCTGTTCAAAGGTCTGAAGCGCAAACAGTTGAGCACCACACCGGATCGATATTTTTCGTTGATCGTGAATCTGGATCTAAAATCACCGTTGAAGCAAGCTTTGATCAATAGCAACATGAAGCAGCGTGAGTTTGTGGAGGTTGCACTGAACAATTTAATAGATCAATACAACTGATATGAAATACAAAGTAAAAGCTAATATTGAATTCGATGTTGAACTTGATGAAATCACGATAGAAGAGGTGATGCAACAATTCGAATTAAGTTTTGATCATCCAGATGGCGCGATTGTCAATGTGATTGACAACGAGTTTGTAGTGACCGAGTGTGAGTGACAAAACCGATCTGGTTCGAAGCATTCTAGAGGAGTACACCAACAACATCATGGATGGAGCCTCAACTGATGGAGATTTTTTCATCGCCACCCACCCGGACAAGTACTTGATAGACATCACAAAAAGGCTCAAGAAAATTGGATGGATGTGCAGCGACACGACCACATCCGGGGTGAGTGAAGGTTACTGTACGACCAGATATCAACCATATGATCTATGGTTTGAAAAATAAATAAGTTGCACAACAACATAAAATATACGATAATAATAGAATGATAAGTAAATTAACAAGTTTAGACGAACGAGCCGGTGTTGATTTGACCGGAGAGGATAATTTAGATAACGTTCTCGAGCGAGCCGAACTCAATTATGATGTAGAGAAAGTACCAATCCACACCCCTGAAGGTGAGGTGGTGAAAAACAGATATCTTTTGAGACGAGAGGACAATAAATTTGTGCTCGGCACATGTGGTCCTAGATACACAATTGTTGACAACAAGAACATGTTTGAACCATTTGATTCAATCGTGCAGAAATGTGACGCTGTGTATGAGAGCGCCGGGGTGGTGTCACACGGTAAAGCTAATTGGGTGAGCGCCAGGTTAGGAGATGAATTCACAGTCCGAGATGACAAGTTTCAGAGGCGGGTGATCATGCTTGTGTATCACAATGGTATGCAACGCAACAGCTACTTCTCATACAACAACCGAGTCATTTGTAACAACATGATGGCATCACTTAACGCCCAAAGTCGCAAGAATGGTATTGGCATCAAGCACACTCCAAAGTGGGAGGAGAATTTAGAATTAGCAGCTCAAGCTTTCTCAGAATCAATCACAGAGAGCAACCGGTTTCGTACCAACATGATGAAATTAGAAGGTGTTAAAATGACGACCTCACAAGCGGCGAAATTTGCTAAGAAGTTTTTCTTGAACTTTAAGGAGCTGGATAAAAAACAAAAGAAAGAACAAACTGAACGCAGCAAGACCCGACTCAAGAACAGAGTTGATGAGCTGGTGAGCTTGTTTGAAGAAGGCATGGGCAATCAAGGCAAAACACACTATGACATGTTCAATGCAGTGACAGAGTATCTAGACCATCACAGTGTCAAGAAAAACACCAACACTGGCAATAGATTTCTAGGCAACTTGAGTGGCATGCAGGTGAACAAAAAGCGCCGAGTGCTCAACGAGTTGAACAATCTGATAGTTGCCTGATGTTACACAACACACTATAATAACATTATGAATCCAATAGAAATAGGTAACGCCGCCGTTTGTTTTGCAATTTTCATCGCGAGTTGCATGATAATCGGTGGTTTTTTTCTAACACCCAAAGCAGTTCGAATCACCATGATCTCCGCGGCACTGATGTTCGTTGGTTATCAATTGATTGAATTTGTGATGCAGAGTTTCGTGGTCATAGCAAGATGATAGATCAATTGTCACAATTTCTTGATAGTGCTGCATATCAATCACTAGTTGAAGAAGCGGAACACAACCACCATGCGTTGCAGCTCATGGAAAATATTCACCTCAATGTCGATTCAGCGTTGTTCTTCGCACGATTAAATGAAACAGATCGTATGAACAGAGAACTACAATGTATTGAGAAAATAATAAAACTACTAACCAAATTATATGAAGAGTAACACAATCAACTCATTTTCTAACTTATGTTTTCACGCCATGGATGCACCTAACACTGGGTGCATCGCCACCGGAGAGCTGAGCAGCGGTTACAAGATCACTGTCACCGGTGGCAATGTCGGGCAAGCTGCTTCCGGGTTGTATGATTTTCTAGTGGAGGTTGTTGACACTCGAGGTGAAGAGCCTCGTATAGTCACCAAGAAAAACATGGAGATGGAAGAGTTAGCCATCTTGATAGAGCACCACCGTAAGAATCAGAAACGGCGGAAGAGAAAACCATATTCTCAAACACCACGCCGATACAGATCAATCGGAAGAAGATGAGCGACGAGGTGACTAGCAAGATAATCGAGCTCGAAAGTCGGTTGCGTGCCATGGAGGTATCTGTCGATCAATTGATCGACAATGTACTGAAACTGGAACAGATACTGACCAGCATGAGTCAGGTGATTCTTCCGGACACAGAAAAATAAAAGTTGCCAACAGTGATGATAGTCACTATAATATAAATATAACGGCTGATGAGTCAGCCATCGTTCTTTTACATTTCAATTTATAGTTTTCTTTTCGACGGAAAAGAAACTGGACGCCAGTAGAAGTCACAACCTTAGTGACACTGGCACACATGTCCTTGCTGCGGCAAGGGGTCAACGATCAAGTGATTGAGGCTAGGCTGACGGACAGTCTATCGAGCTAACAACTCGCCATGTGGTACACGTCTGCCAACCCTATACTTAGAACTATAGGTATGTCTCCTGGAGGTGAGGAGTAAAATCCAAGGCCTTCCTTAGTCGCATAACAACGAATCTAGGAGCGTAGTGCGAACAAGATCTCCATAGTAGAGGCTCAACGATCAAGTGATTACGAGCGGCTTAATCGGCTATCAAGTTGCAGAGACATTCTGGTGGTAACTAGAGACGTGTTGAGAGAAGGCTGAAGAGTAATCTCTCCCAATCATTTTATAGGATGGTAACTGCGTAGCGGGCGCCTCCTTGAGGTTAACCTAATCTCTAACGAGAGGGGAATCATCGTTTAACTGCCCAAGTTAACCTCACTTAATTTGAACATCGGATGTTGTCACAACTCGCGGGACCCACTATTATTATATCCACGTCGTGTTCCACAACATCCGATGTTTTTTTTAACCTAGGTTAACCCTCTTCGTTCTGATCCTAAGGAACAACCGGGCCTGATCAGCCAAAAAGAGTTCAATGTATTGTCAGTCGCTTGCCGTTGAATCGGTGGTGCTTGCATTGATTCGGAGTTAGTCACGCTACTGGCGTGCAAACACTTTTGAGTGACACATATGGGCCCGGATTGAACCATGGCGAGATAGAGCAACCGGCAGGAACCGCGCAACCTGAACTCACGCTCCCTAGACTCAATCACATTTTAACATCAGTATTTAAGTGATCGTGACCGAGTTGAAACTAACCTCGTAAAACACTCGCGAGCGATTATAGTACACGATTGACATCACTGTGTATATACCAGCATCTGGATTGGACAATGATTGATAATTATTGTCATCTGTCAACATCTCTGCGGAGGCGATCGTGTTACCTGTTGGAGAGATCAGTTCAAATCCCCAGGTGAAATTACCAGTGAATCTTTCTAGATTCTGATTCACATCAACTGGTCGTAAGGTGATGCTGCTGGTGGCTGAATCATAATATGATATCATGTCAAGTTCCACCTCTATCTGCTCTAGCTGCGGGCTCGCTGTGGGTGCCGCTCCAGTGAAAGTCTGTGTGAGACACGCCATGCCATAGAACTCGCTCATGGCGATCGGTTCCGCTGGATCCACAGTCGAGCTCAGCGTGACACAAGTGTTGTCCAATAACTCGCTAAAGTGTACTGGTTCAGTCATGAGATTGTTCAACTTGTGGACGTGTTGCCTAACAAATCAAATACGTTCACGAAGTAAAAGCTGCATTGTTGGTATTGATTCCAAGTATGATCTACGTTAGCATTATTATGCCCGGTATCCCGAGTCCGGTGTTGCTGATACGTGTTTACTGCAAATGATGTGGTGGTGCTGTCCACCTCACGTGTTGTGTTGCTTCCTGCAGGATTGTACACACCATTGTAACTAACTCCATTGATGGTGGCTTTTGTCTTTATCGCGGTTGACACTGCTGACTGGATCTGGCTGCTGGGGATGTCCAATGCCGGGTTCACGATCACGTGTAACTCGCCTCTTTCGATTACACTGTCCGGTGAGCCGTGTTCTACTCCATTGCCGGTGGCAAATGCCCCATTGACTCTCAATTGACCAGCGGTGTACTCTGGTAACATACGATCAACAGTTTGCCATTGATCCTCGAATGCGCTCGAGGATTCAGATTTGTACATGTTACCATCGTTGGTGAATGGCGACGAAGAGGATTTTGTTTGGTACACTATGGCCCACACTCCTGGCACCGCAAGATTGAACGTGTGAACCTGATGGCTGGTTGTCTGAGTAGCATTAACATGTCCTGCGAAGGGTCGATGACCTACATATGCATGATCAAAGCCTGCGAAATCATGAGTGCTCTGACCGGTGGCGGTGGGGGCAATGTCACCCTCTGTCTGCGCAGATTGAGTGTGTGCCATGAACAAAGGCGCCGTCCAATCCATCTCCATGGGGAAATATTCCCCGGATGAGTAGGTTGGACTCACCCCTGATTTGTTTGGATTTTTTCTGGAGAAAGAACTTCCGGAGGCCAAGGCTGCTCCATATCCGACACCTCCTTTGAGCACATTGGGGGCGGTGCCTCCTAACGCGGAGTGATTGTTAGTGATAAAACCGTCCATGAATGGCTCGACCACATCGATTCTAATCTTCGCCGGGGTGAAGTTGCCCCCAGCTGTTGTTGTACCACCATTACTATACACGCTTTTCTGCAACGTGATGTCCAACTGATCACCCACTCTAAACATTTGACCTGGATTAACTATCTTAGCATCCACCACCTCTCCATTGGTTACAGTGACCTTCACATGCAAACCTCTCGCTAGATACTCTGCCGCATTGTAGTTCACATCTCCTCCAGGACCTGTGGTGCCATACGTCAATCCTGAACCCTCAACATGACCACAACACAACACAGTACCATTGGCATTGTCGTAACCGTCTCCTCCGCTGACAATTGATATTGATTGTGGCACCCCATAAACCAGGTCCCGGGTGATGATCGGGGCCGCGGTGCCTCCACCGAACATGGTGACACCACTACCGGCTGAGCTGCCTCCACCGGTTTCCACATATGTTTTTATCTGATCCGCTGTTATGCCATATGTGGTGCCTGATTGTACCCCAGGCAAGATCGCATTACCAGCCAGAGATCCTGGTAAGTTGTCTAAATCGCTAATTTTTGTCATGTAAATATTTATGCTCTTAGCAACCAATTTGGGTAAAATCCCTCTGGTTCGATTGGAACACTTTGTTCCGTGAGCAGACAGTCATTCATGTCACTCTCCAATGACAAGCACACTCCATCAAAATACACAACATCAGTTAATTCCAGCTGTATCACCATATTATCCTCTGACTCAATCAATGTGGCTGACTCAGTCTCGATACCATCACATGAAGGTACATACAGTCCATCCACAGTGTCAGTTGTCACTGGTATTCCAAGTTGATCATACACATCAACTTGTATGTAGTATTCCGCTGGAGATGGCAGAGAGATAAAAGCGGAACTCAATGCTGACACGCTGGTAGTGAGCACCAGTTCACGTGATTGCTCTTCCAACGCGGACACATGGTCTGGATGGTACATGCCTGGTGTATTCACATGCTTTGATATGTCCAATGGTCGGGATTGCTCGGTGGTGAGCAGTTCTTCATGTGTCTCACGTTCCAGCGCAAATTCAGTTTCTGTGAACAGACCACGACCATCCTCTGTTTCGAATCTCAGAACATCATAACGCCCTTGTTTCTCCAGCATGGTCTCACCATCCTCCATCATAACAGCATGTCCAGACTCTGTGACAATGGGATATATTGTTTGATCCAGCAGCTCAGTTTGGTCATCTGACACAACATCCACACAATCGACATGTTTTGCATAACCTTCAAATTGTATGCATTCCCCGGTGTGGGTTTGCAACGACTCGCATGTGTGTGTTTGTATGCAATTCGTCAACACCACTTGTTGTTGCACCACATGCTGCAAACAATCTACAATCTGATTGTCCGCCTGGTGATCAATAGTCTCTCCAGTGACCACACCACCAGCCTCCACCAGCAGGCATTCCAACCGCGCGGCATCCGTGCCACCATACTCAATCACCCGGGCGTACCCTTCCAATATTATGGGCACACCATCTTCAAATTCAATACAATCTAATGTCTCCGTCTTGAGACACGTGCCAACAATCTCCACCTGCTCTTGTTCAACCTCACGACTCACATACTGATACTCATCACCCTGGTACACTCGCACCACCCAATTGTCACCAATCCCTCGACTGCTTGTCGAACGCATGCAATCAACACCCAGACTCACACCCACACCATCACACTCACTGGTTATGTTGACCCCACGATCACACTCAGTTATGATCACTGGGAATGACCAGGTTTTAACACTGGTAAAATTGGTACCCGGTATGGTGGTTACTGACTCCATGATGTACTCTCCAGGCTCGATGTCCGGGATGGTTACTGTTGTGTTGGATGTGTAAAATCCGTATTCATCAGCTGGTGGATGATTGTTGTTGTACCAGTCGTCAGTGTATGGATTGGATATTTTTTTCAGCCCGTTGATATGTTTGAACACGCTGATACGCGCGCGGGTGGCGCTCTCGAACTGCAATACCTCATCATCTTCAGTCTGCAAAACGAAAAGCGCATCCACCGCCCCACCTTGTATCTGCAACACCACATCATTTTCAGTTGCTAGTGGTTGTCCGGTTTCAGTTGTGAGTGTCACATCATCACTGACAGCATCACCCTCAAGCATCACGTCTGACCCGTCACTTATAGTTGAGAACCATCGGGATTTCAAATCAAAACTCAACTGACCACATTCGCTGTTGATTATCCCCGGGGTTGAATTGATTGGAATCACCACGCGCCGGGAAGCAAGTATTCTATCGTACTCTGCTTGATCCAATATATATTGTTCTTGTGATACAGTCTGTGTTACGCAACATCCACTCATGTATGTTGTTATGCTACGACCCACATAACTGTCATTGTCATCCAATGCTGGTTGATAGGTGATATCCACCAGCGGTCCCACACCCACTGGTCCTCCAGTCACAAACTGTGACGCTATGGTTATCTCACCTGACATATATATATTTAAGTATATAGAGTACCTTATATACTTATATATACTTTACAGTATGAATTACACCCTCTGACACTAGTCAGTCGAGTGGCTCACCGGCGAAATCCGGTGGGTTTTTTTGTGTTAGATTAAATAATTGTAAGACATGAGTATTATATGTAAATGTGTTGGTGTATGTTTGATGTTGGGGGTCGCTACACATGCTGGTACTATAGTACAAATCAAAGATTTTTTGTGTGGTTGTGATTATTGTGTGACTGTGAACACTAGTGAGCCGTTGGACGTTAGTCGACACATGATCATGTGTCACAGCTGGAGAGACGCCACCATGAAAACCATGAAGATTATGGAAGAGATGAAACAACAAAAAATAGATGACATGCAGGGCGAACACATACAAGACACACTACCAACATTCAAGGTGCCAGAAAGGAATGATTCTACACCAATTGTCAAGTCAGAACCACAAACTATACATAATGATTACCAGTGGAGAGCTCATGAAGACCATGGTTGGACATACTCTACCACATCTCAACACACACTGAACTTCGAGGGGTGGTTATACCGTGAAGATTTGAAATGGGTGTGGTTGTTTGGTGACGATAGAGAGTTTATGTACAGTGTGAAACATGGTTGGTTTTACGCATTGAGACACAACAACCATAGACTGCTTTATTGGTATGATCGTAAGTATTGGTTACTGGCTAACGATTTCTGGTGGAAAAAATGAGGTTGATTACCTGTGACTTGGTCGTTATAATATAATGATGAGAGGACCTGATAACACACCTGAACACACATATGAACTAGTCGAATGGCATGCTGGTTGGAACAAATACAAACATGTACGCAAGACAATTTTAACTGAATATGAAGCACACACGCTCAATCGTGCGTTGCTTATGAATCGATCTGAAAAGCGATATGTTAAAATGGACTGATTAATTGTATAAACACTTGAGTTTGTATAAGTACCTATATGGCGAGAACATACAGTGATGTATATTTAACAAATTGTAACAATAAATTATATTTGCATCTTGATGGTGCTTCTGGAATTAACGAGAGCGTAACAAACGCGAGTTATTTCAGAGTTCGAATCAAACTAGAGTTTACTTATCCCTCTAACTATCCGAGCGGTTACGCTAGTTGTACGATGAACACTAACGACCATTTACAGGGTATGGAGATCACACTGGGCCCACAGTTCACACTTGATAATAATAATGATTTGAAGATAGAGTGGGATCTTGCTCATAATGGCATCACTGATGATACAGATGACATGCTTGGTTATGATGACGGTGGAGCAATTTACGCACCGGATGCAACGGGAGGTAGTGTCCCGGTTTGGTCCGATTCGGATTGTTATGAAAACAATTGGTGGAGGCATGGAATACGGGTCGATAAAGAAGCTGGGGTGAAAATTGTTTATTTTACCTCATCGGATACCATTGCCCCAGGCGAAGCTTGGGTCGGAACAAACGCGATCAGCCCAACCGGAGGCAACCGCCGGTCCGCAGGAGCTGTCGGCATCTACAACGCTCCATCTGGTACTGCTGGTCGAGCGTTAATATCAGATGACGGGAGCACATACAGTGGCTTTAGTGAATATGGTGTGGTCAGCAACCCGTTACAAAGCATGGCCACTACCAGCGGATGTACTGGTGATCCACACGTGACTACATTTGATGGATGTAAGTACACTCTTTGAGTATTATTTGTTCATAATATTTTATATCGGATCTAATCATATGTAATATGTTCGCCTTTTGCTCTGGAGACGGTTCAGAGTATTGTACCGTGCTAGTGTCATGCAAATGTGGTAGTGATGATAAATTCAGATCGAACAAGCGATTTAATTTCTCCCAATCACTTTGCAAATGTGTGTATCTCATCAAAATGTCCGGAGGGTTATGTTTAAACCAATGATTATTGTACCCTTTCCACTCACCACGTGACATGTTGTCGATATAGTGTTGAATTTTCCATTTGCTGTCATCAACATAATGTGCTAATCGATGTTTGTACATGCTGATGAAACGATCATACGGATGTCTCACACATGCGACTGTTGTGTATTTGTCTTGTGTATCTCTAGAGTTAGGCGCGTGGCCAAGATATTTTATACGATGCGTCTTGTCTCCACATATTGATGATCTCAAGCTCCATCCACCGGTTCTTGGGACATGTATATAACCTAAGCTAGTTTTATTTGACATGTGTTAAGTTGTCTCGGACATTATCGTCTGATTCAGCAACCAACGCACCGGCGGAGTTGCGCCAGTCACACGCCACATCCACTCTCAGATCACATTTACGACTACACGTGTGTATGGTGACATGTGGATGTCGTAATATGGTGCAGACGATTTGATGATTGATTGAAGATCGTGCGTAATATTGTTGACGATCCTGTGGCATTTGTGTTGTGTTGTTGATGTGTATATTCTTGCTCATCAGTTTGATTGGGCCTCGGTTGTGATAATTCATGTCCCATGTGTCACACTCGCTCAACAGATTCCACCTTGCTCCATGTTGTGGATGGTTGAATTGATGTTCCTTCATGGATATGGTCTGGTCTGGTGCGTACTTGGTACCATTACCGAACAGGATCTCACCAGTCTCGATGTTGATGGTGCATTGGAAGATCCCATGTAGTTTGACCCACACCAGTTCCATGTAGTCGCTGCTGGGCCGACTGGCATGTTTGACCCGTTGTTCATGTGTCAGGTTGGCACATAAATTCTCAGCGATGGCTTGTGGTATGTTGGTTTTGGTTTGCACGTTGACCACCAGCCGGTTGCTCATCACGTCAAGCGTGTCAAACATGCAAAAAAACCGGTTTTGCATCTTCAGAGAGTGTAATTGTCACCACCAAATGTATTGATGTGTGGATCACCTGATGCTCCTCCTGACCCGCCGGAGGTCGACAGGCCACTGTACGTGAAATTGGATCCAGTGTTCAGAGCTCCACCACCTGGTCCATTGGTTCTTGTCAGTACCAATCCACCATCCCAGTTGTCCCATTGTTCAACCACCGTGTAACTATCATCTTTAAACACCAAATCAATCGAACCGGTTGGTGAACCCCCGGAGTGAGGATGAAATCGACCTTGTGACATTTGTGTTGCGTTGCGCCAATCTAGATAATGTCCACCGGTCCAATCATCTGCGTCGATGCCGGCATGGTAGGCATAAATATCATAGTCATCGTTATTAATTTTTCCGTATACATTACCATCGTCAAAAGTTAACTCATCAAGCCGAGAGAACTGGAGCAACGCCACAATGTCACCATCACCAGTCACCGTGATATTGTTCCACTTGAAATACACCTCTATACTTTCTATCGTGTCACCGGAGATGCCACTAGGATACACAAATTCGCATGCAAAGCTAAGATAACTTTTTGTGTCTGAATATGATGTGGGTGAGGGTAGATTGTTGAACCCGGTCAAGGTGAATTGCAGGTCCCCTCCTGAGGTTTTCTGTATGTACGCGCTTGCGCTAGTGTCTAATGATATCGCCATATATTTACTTATGTGTCTATTCGTGGTGCACATAAGTAAGTATATGAAAAAGTTGAATCCACCCGCGCAAAAGACTTGGACTAAAATTGTAGTGCTGTTTGACAATCTGGAGGTGTTTAAAGATCGATTCCCGGAACCAAGAACTAAGCGACAAGAGGATATTATTAAACTATTTGAGTCTCAAATAGTTAACGAGACAAACAAGCTCAAAGAACAACAATAAAAGTTGCGTGTTCATGTGTTGTTTCATACAATACACGTATGAGCAATAAATTAATTGATGACATACTAGGCAAGCTTCCACCCAAGGTGAAACCAGAAGTTGTGCCTTATCGAGGCGTGATGATATACGATCACAAGACCGCTGGACGCATTCAAGTGATGGATGCCGCAACATATAGCAACTGGAAAGGATATCAGCCGGGTCGTCATGGACGCAGTGCCACCAAGAAAGCTGGTGCGGTCAACACAGCTCATATTTGATATGACACAACAAGACAAACTAGACATGCTGCACACGGTGCAGTCGATATTAGAAGAGTCACAAAGCAGAATAAGCTGGGGGCAACTACCAAATCGCCATCGGGTACAATCTGCAATTAAATTTATCAATACATTGGTAGCAATTGAGAAGAGCGTTAAATGATGACAGATGAGGAATTTAAAAATTTTGTGAAGAGCAGTGACTCTCAGCTATCTGATGATGATCTATGGAATGCATTAAACAAATACATTCTCAAGCTCAAGACTGAAGCTTATGACAAGGGATACAAAGCCGGTGCCAATCAACAAGACAACAAGCCATGCGTGTGTGGTTTCTGGGGACCAGACAAGTCATGATTGAGTTCATTGTGGATATATTCGAACGATCCAAACATGATCCATTTTTCTGGATTTTTCATGTGATGGTAGTTGCAATGGTGGTTCACATAATATATAATTATTGGAACAGAAAGTATTAAAATGATGACAATTATTATAAACACAGTAGGAATGTTGGTGGTCTTGATGTTGATAACCACACAAATTGAACGACTTTACAAGTTGTTAGACAGGTGATGAGTTACAAATCAACAGACATCTATGTGGTAGATGATTTTGAAGAAGCACAACAGTTTCGATATCACCACAACGATCAACCAGTTGAAGTAGGGACCGCAGTAGCGTACGACCGACCATTCGTTGGCATGCCTGGCGACAAACCACCTGCAGGAGGATGGACAATGAAATCAAAAGACATGCCGGTGAGACAACTGGTGTGTTTTGACGACATATATTTTCAAGAAGATGAGTAAACCAAGATGGCACCCACTCCCGATTGACTCACAAGTGGTCGCGGCAATTGAGGATCGGCAAGAATCGTTCAGACAGTTGTACGCTGAACAGATCAATGCTGACAGCAGCACCGAGGACAGTTGGTACTGGCATCACATGTTCACCGTGTTGGATCATGCCAAAAAAATATTCGAGACACCAGTGGGACAATTGACAAGTGAAGAGTTTAAGAATAATACATAAATACACGCTATGAACAGAATACTATTTCTAATCAATTGTGGGGTGCTTGTGTTTTTGATCGTGAGCATCACACAACATCACGAGACAGAGCAACCGGAGATGGCGCGACAGACACCAACATCATTCAATCCGTTCGGACGACTACAAGCGGCTCAACCGGGCATTCAGGTCAACAGCCTGCCGGCTCCGTTCAACATCAATGGCACCATGCCATATCAAGTGTGGGTCAATGGAGAACGATTGCCTCTCAAGAGCAAACAAGCGGACAAGATAGTGGAGTTGTTGGATCTAGGGGAGTTTCAACAACCCGCTGACACTGCTGAATTGCATGGTGGTGCTGGTTGGATCACACCACTTCCAATCACACAATGAGAACCAACTCCTCCAGCAACATTTAAGCGACATACAACACAATTTTGAGACACCGATAAACACATGCATGATGAGATGATCGAACAAATAGCTGAAGAACGTGGTTACGACCGCGGATTCACAGCAGGCACAGCCCATGCTCATGAGCTGTTGAACAAATATTTAGAAGGACTGAGACACAAGCGTGTCGTGGCGGAAAGCGAAGGCTGGATGCGTTATGACGAGGATTTCGTGTTGCAACATCAGATCAGACTCGTGGGTGATCTGAAGCTGTTGATCCGCAAAGGGCATTACGATGAACACAGAGATAGTTAGACAACCAAAAACGTACAAATTGATAGACTGGAGCAAACCAAAACCAGTGTTACCAGAACGCGAGACACAATTGACTGAACATGAAGCTCACACACTCAACAGAGGTCTAGCCATGAATGGCACCACGTTTAGATACGTCCTGGTTGATGAGTGATGAGGGTATAGAGGCTGCTCGGTTGATGGATCGCTGGTTTGGTAGTGATGTGTGGGGGCAAATAATATCTGATGCCGACTCCGGAGATCCGGACAGCATGGAGTTGATGCAACAGGTGAGCGATCAACTGACCAGTCTGGTGTGGCATCTGAACAACAAATCCAATGAAGCTAGATTGTCATACGAAGTTGAATGGTTTGATAAACTTTGTGATGACTTTGGAGTTGCCTGAATCAACATAACACATTACAATTACGTTATGAAACACATCGAAACAATCAAACGAGTCCAGGAGTTGAAAGATCAAACAGACACTGTGGCGGAGCTTTTAATTTACATGATTGGAGACCACCCGGCAGAGCATCAACCAACAGAAGATGAGTTGTTGAATGTGTTGATAGGTTTTCAGACTCTAAACAAATATAGTCACATCAAATTAATTCAGGAGTTGAAAGTTGCAGACAAGTTACTACAAGACGATACATTTTAACACCACAAACAACATGCACCAAGAAGATATAACCAGATTGAAAGATATCACACATCAACAACACACACGAGATATAGAGACTCGGCAAGCTGCAGTAGCAAGACAATTGAAATTAGCGATAGCAAAATTGACACTTGACGCGAATCAAGACAATCTACAAAAATTGCTGCACATGTTGAGCGTGGCGGAAAAATGACATGCACACACAACACAACCATATAACATGAAAATAACTATTGAACCATACAGTGGTGGTACTTTCACCGCGGAAAACGATGCCGAACACATCAACAAGGTTGTAAATATGTTCAAAGGATTGCTGGTGCAGGTCGGGTACCATCCACACACAGTCGATGATTTGTTCACAGAGGATTTAGAAACCTGGTTTCCAGAACCGGTACACAAATCAGATGAGACTGTTGAGTTGCCACCAGAATGGTCAGAAGATGACCACGATTGCCACAGTCAGACAAGCTAGAGCGAATATTTGAGGTATTGTAACGTGATGTATCATGCACATATTTATTCAAACGGGCCTGTAGCTCAGCGGTTAGAGCAGGGGACTCATAATCCCTTGGCCGCAGGTTCGAATCCTGCCAGGCCCACCATCTGATGAGAACTCTACTGTCCAGACTGTTGTATCACACAGGAGACATGTTGTCAATGTTGTTAAGATACAACCTCACTGGCTGGTTGGTTTACCCATTATACAACAAAGCTATGCTTCTTAGCGCCTGGTTGGACACCAACAACAAAGTGTGGAGTGACAAGCAGGAATATTTAAACTCCCTCAAGGTGCACATGGTTACAGATTCGTATCGACCATACCTGGACAAATATAAACACAATCCAGGATTGCTCAAGAGAAAGAGAGACAAAACAAAATGAAATACAAATATAACATAGTGTTCAAACATCAAGGCAAACGAGATCTGGTCAACTTCAAGTCAGAGACCAAGATGAAAGCCTATCTAGAAAAAAACAAAGAGAAACTCAATCAAATGGACTCATGTCAATTGAATTTCGCTGCCATCTCATTACCATTGAAGGCTACCACGTGGAACATAAGTTGATAACAACCCCGAAATATACTATAATACAATCATGAGCAAACAATATGATAACTAATTTCGCCATCTTAGCTCAGCTGGTAGAGCACCTGATTTGTAATCAGGTGGTCGTCGGTTCGATCCCGACAGGTGGCTCCAATTTACATGAAAACAAACAAATTAGATATAAAAGAAGATGAGAACGGTGAATTGTTTTTCAGCATCCCGGAGGACGTGCTGACTCGGCTTGGTTGGAGCGAGGGTGACACTGTCAAGTTCGTCGAGCAGAATGACAATTCATTTATGATCAAGCGAGTCAAATATGAAACTGTGGAGCTTGAGTTTGATGATGTTGAGCTGTTCAAATACATGCAACATGCTCATGAGCAAGGATTGTCATTCAACGAATGGATTGAAAATTGCCTGGCACAATACATGGTGCTGCAACAAGAACCAACTGAATTGTAAGTTGCGCATCTTGTCACATGTGCATATAATCATGATATGACATTTAACGATATACTCAATCTACCGGTGGGGAAAGTGAGCCGGTTTCAGGCATTAGAATCAATACATGAGCTAGGTGCAGATGCTCGTCGCAAAGCGGACACATTACGTGAGCGACCGGTGAAAGATCCATCAGACGTGTTGATGATCCGCTGGTTTGATGAACTGGCGGATTCCGCGGATCGCAAGCTTGAGCATGTGAACGACACCAGCATCACCAAATGGTGACATAACCTGGAGACAACAGCATGACACACAAAACATACACCAGCCTGGCCAAACCTAGCAAACACATTGTAGGCAGTGGTAACATGGGCTATCTAACATGCACCTACAAGCACCTTGTCAACATGTTTGGTGATCCAGTCATCAGAACAGATGAATACAAAACAAGTGCTGAGTGGCATGTGGAACACATGCATGATGGAGAATTCAAGGGAGTGACCGCCATATATGATTACAAGCAATGCAAGACGTATCATGGAGAGGATGGCCTCGACGTCGAGGATATCACAGAATGGAATCTGGGTGGTAAGAGCAGCTGGCTAGCCGCTGATCTGATACAATTCATCAACCATCCCATAACACACGAGCAGACAAATCGCGCATGAGAATTACAGATCATTTGATAATGTGCATCTGGAGATGGTTGATATTGCCATTGTGTTTGTTGATTGTTGTGATGTTGCTCATTAACAATGTATAGCAGCACACAACAAGTGGATGATGCATGGGAGGAGCATTTTGCTAAATCTGATGATCAACGCGAACGATACAATTGTCAGATTCAAGACATGTTGACCAACGCACAACTGGAGCAGGATTATCAAGAGTACATGACACTGGTGTGGGATGCTGGATATGGTTATGACAGCGCGGCTTATGAAGCTTACTGGAAGCGCGCTTTGATGTATTATCAAAATCAAAGTTGCCCCAAAAGTTAACACGCACTATAATAACAACATGACACAACACAAAACATTTGCTGATTTAAACTTCAAACCGGACCCGTTCCGGGCAGGCAAACATGCCGCCACGATCGACATCAACGGGTACACTGTCAGTGTGATTTATGGTGACAGTTGTTACGGCGATGGCCCCACTCATGACACGTATGAATTTGCGTTGTTTCAAGATGGACATGACGCACCAGTGCCTCTTCAAGGTGACAACGACGACACGGTGCTGGGCTGGGTCAATCATGAAGAGATCACGGTGTTGATGAAAATCGTGCAACAGGAACCGGAGTTCGGAACCGCATGCAGGGTGTTCAAGCGTACCAGATACAACCACAGATTCAGCAACATGAGTCAACTGAAAACCACCGCATGATGCAGATGATCATCTGGTGTGGTGGGTTTTTCGTGTTGTGTTTGATAATAGCTGTGTTGCACATGACTGAACAACAATAAACCATGATTTACATCATAACAACCACGATAATCATGTGTATCATCGGTGTATGCACGTGGAGACATCATTTCAACAAACACATCGAACAACAATCAAAGGAGAGACAAGACTCATGAGAAAACACATGATACTATTGTTAGCCACAGTTGTCACAACTGACATCAAAGCAGAAATTGACACATCTGCTATCACAAAGTTGGAGACCACTGCTGCAAAAATTAGAACCGCCAAAATATTTTTGAGTGACGAGACCATCAAGAAAAGGATCATGAGATCCATGATCAAGGATCCTGACAAATGGAGACAGGCAAGAGCACAGTACATCAACGTGGTAACCACGTTACAATCACATGGTGTGAGAGTTGACGCACCCTCCACGCTGGATGAACTGATGCGTGAACGAGCTCACCTGGATGCAGACAAGATTCTGCTTCAACTGGCCAGACAAATCAAACACCACTCAACATGAAACAACACGACGATATGGATTATGACGGCATGGGCAACCATGGGAGATTTCCTTCAAACAAACACGAACCAAAACGAGAGAAACACAGGCACAACACCACAGATCTCATGTTGATCAGCATGGTCATAATGTTTGTTGTGATCTGGATCGCGAAATATTAGTTGTACTGTTCATCGTAACATGTTATAATATACAAATGTACAGACAATTGAGTGATGGTTCAATGTTTGATTATGACAGAGGTTTGATGATCCGGTTGGATCATGATCTCCCACATCCACAGAATCGAGAGCAATGTGACATCGCTTATGTCAAGATGGAGACCTTGCAAGGTTTGACCACCCCGGAGATTGAGTATTTGTACAATTACATCAAGCAACACACACCGGCGCATGGTCCAGAGCGGAATCAAGATGTACCATTGTGGGACAAAATGTATCAGGTGACCAAACATCGCCGCCACATGAATGAATTGCGCGTGTGGATAGCCACACAGTACAGCTACGCAGATGAACACACAAGTATATGGGACAAATCGTTCTCCAGTAGATTCGAAAGATGGTCACGTGACAATTGTTACAATCAATGGTACATACTGTACAATCAGCATGACAACAGAACCGTTGAAATATTAAAACCAACTCGTAAATATAAACGCATGAAAAACAAAAGGTATTTGAAAACAGAGATCAACAAATTGACCGGAGAGATCGCATCATTACAAAGACGCAGAAGACGTTTGAGACACACGATAAACAACATCACCAACAAGAATGTCTCACGAGACGACAAAACATCTGTTTCATAACAGCACCGAGAGTCTGTTCCGAGCAAAACTCAACAAATTTCATGACCACTGCGCGACACATCTGGTGATGTGCGGAGTTGGTGACATTGACTGTGACATACAAACTGTCAAGATGGCACCATTGAGACATGATGTTGACTATTGCAAACGATTGATGGGGGGCATGTTGCAACACAAACCGGGCATACACATTTTGTTGCATGATGAACACCAACACAAAGAGTTCGAGTTGATGGTGACCAAGTTGCATGATCCACACAAGCACCTGGACATCGACATGTCTGGCGTGTATCTGTATCAAGCCGCTCATGACTACCCACATGCTGGTAAATGTTTGTACCAGTTCTGGACACTCAACAAAAACAACAGCATGTCGGCCATAAATAATTTGTGGAATGAATCGTAAAGACAGAAAACCACCATGGATATTGACATACATGCAACGCAAACACACCAGTCGCAAATACAAAGACACGGAGAAACAAATCAAGCTGTGTCGACAAGCAGGTGATTGGAGCTGCGTTGTCAAGCTGGGCAGATTGTTGAGAAGAGTGTGGTGGGGTGTGAGACGTTACAAGTGAAGAGATACATTAAGTACAACTTGAGATGGCAGGCTGGTTTTGTGGTTTGTTATCCCTGCATGTGGTTTTTTGGTGAGTACATGCAATGGCCAGTGTGGTTGAGTGTGGTTGCATTTCAATGTGTTGGAGCCAACATATTCTATCATGTGGACAACTGGATTTTCCGCAAGTGATCATCAGTTGCACATTTGCGTGTCTGATGGTATACTAATGACATGCAAACAGACAAACATCACAATGGTTATCTAGAATCTGATCTGTCAATCAAATTGAGTCAGCTCGAGGGAGCATTCAGATTGCTGGACAACATCAACAATCATCAGATTGACGCTCCTCGCAACAAGACCGAGCAGCAAACAATCCGGACCAACTTGAAACGAGTGCAGCAGGCCCGGGTGATGTACCGAGCACTGATCAACAAGCATCGATTGTATGACAGTATCAATTCTCCAGCGGTGCAGATTGCCTCTCCCTCGCTGCTACAACAGAAAACCAACACAATATAAGTTGCGCATGCAATGTTAATATCATATAATCATGTTATGAACGACGAAAACATATGGGAACAACTTGAAACGCACATGCACCAGAATCTTGGAATCTACGGACTCAAGATGATGGATAAATTTTTAGAACTAAAGGAACAAGCAGAAGACTGCAACATGTGCCCACCAGACACTCCAGAGCGCCAGGATCAATTAGAAAACTTGCAATATTAACAAAAGGAATCAAAATATGGACCATGGAAACGAACCAGCCGAATACCCTAGCATCGAAGTTGAACGCATGTTCAGCAGGATCGAGGGTGTGACCAGATATCTAGTCAACAATCCCAACAGCCTCACCCGGGATGAGCTGTTGCAACAGATACTAGACGCAGCAAGCTGCGGCAGGAGCTCGTTTCGCGATCATCTGATGAATGTCAGTGACGAGCGCATGAGATTGATTGAACAAGTTAGTTGCGCGTCATCGGAAAACACACTATAATATAAACATGCACAAGATTAGAAAACCAATTTTATTCACCAGGTCAAGACCCATGGCGGTCCGATCCAAAACCATTCATCGGAAACTCAAACACAAGGAACAATTATGATGAGATGCTCAAAAACCGGTCTAACCGACCAAGATTTCAAAACCATTCTAGACGTGCTCAACGTTTATGATCCGAACGACATAATCGAGCACATACCAGAAATGGCCAGTCCGGAGTTCATGCAAGAGGTGCAATCAGCATTCAAAGCGGTGCTGGCTCATGTGAACCGGAGCAAATACAATTCAGATCTAGGAGCAATTGATGGTTCACCAGTACGTGAAGTGGACAAACCAAAAGTGGTGGATGCATTGACACTTGCCAACGAACAATACATACACGGATTGTCATGAGCCAGACAGATCTAGACGGAACAACTTTAGACCAGGATCTTGACGCCGAGGATGTGGAAGCGGCCGTTGCTCAACGAGCCGAAGAACAGTTACGCAGCGGCAAAGTACGAGAAGCATATTACAACAGCTATGCATATCTTAGAGATCTGCAAGAGTTCGCACTGGACAGCAGAGACATGGATCTTAAAGAGCATGTCAAGCGTGCGTTGAGTCATCTGGATTTTTTCGGTAGAACTCTAGACATAGGATACAAATGGGACTGAAAACTTACATAGGAGTGGCCGATTGTCATGGCATCGAGAGCATGACACTGAAAGAGGACACCACCACACAAGACATCATGCATCGAATGATCAGAGCGGATGCTAATCGGCAAAGACACGCGGTGTATTACCAGGTTGATCTGTGTGATGAATCGTACAGCATGGTGAACGAGCTGCTTGAGAAACAGGATTACACTCTGGCGCTCACGTGGCTCAAACGATTGGGACACGTGATGAGTCCCAAGACACATGCCAAAAGCTGGGAGTTGATACCCAACTCCAAACTGGATCCATACGGATGACCATCACCGGACTGTTCACCATCATGATGTGCATGATTTTCTTGATGCTGGTGATCATGGAGACAAGGAGATAAGTTGCGCATTCAATTGAAACATCATATAATCATGTTATGAATTACGATAAATTACAGGACACAGTTATCAACGCTCGCGCCGATTTTTGGATTGGTGACCCATGTTACGTGGTTCCGGACTCACATTGGGGTCCATTGTGCGACAACTGGCAAGCGTTCGAGAAACAGCATGCTGCCAACCCGGAAAACACTCCGCTGCCTCGCAGCTACATCGCCGAGGTACAAGACGAAGAGACTGGATATACATTCTACTGCTGGAGCACCGCGTATGGTGACGGAACTTACAAATTGTTCGTGAATGACAATGAAGTGGCAAGCTTGCCAGTTGACGCGGGCACGTTGAGCGCCATTCCGGTGGGTTTGATCGAACACTGGAAACAAACTGGTCAGATCAGCGATTACGAGGGTCTGGGACATGTGGTGAGCAAGGAGCATTTGCAAGGAGAGCTGATCACCGAGGATGGTGACATGTTCTGGGACGCGGTCAGATTGCCCACCGGACACGAGGAGGAATCAGACGAGGAGGATCCTTGGTGTGAGGACCAGAGCTTTTGTTGAGTTGCACATCTGATGCAAACACTGTACAATACAATGATGAGCAACGACACAAAACACAAACAACGCAAACGCGCCTGGGAGCAGATGTGCCTGCCCCGCGTGGATTGGGAGACATTCAAACGAATCGTGGCCGGCAGCAGCAGCCTGGAGCAGGCTCAAGTGATCGCTCGGCAGGTGATTCTCAAACAAACACGTAAAAACCAAACAAAAACACAATGAGCAACCAAACAATAACACCAAACAACACGCTGGGATCACGCTTGATTCGCAGCACCTGGCGTGACGTCACCGTGCATGACACGGTGGAGAGCTGGAACTGGAACATGAACATCTTCGAGATCTATGATGAGATCAAGGATTGGACCGAGTCAGACCAGCTCAACGTGTTGCGATACGCGTATCAATATTTCAACAAGGACACCATGATCAACGAGCTGGCCACACATCTGACTGCAGAGTCAATCACCAGCAACTGAACAAACACACATGACATACAAAAAATTACACGACATTCGAGCCTGTGTGACCACCAGCTGGACACACAAAAATTGCAAGTTTCAACGAGGCGACTTTGCTCAGGTGAGCACCAACGTGTTGCCACGAGAGTACATCACCACCAACCGCAACGGATTCAGCACCATCAGACCAGGTCGTGCCACCATCAGTCGGCGCAAGCAGGCTCGAGCCGGACAGGTGGGACGAGTGCTGGCGGCAAGCTGTGTGAATGATGGCTCCAGACGCATGCGCAACAACGATCCTGCCACTGGAACGGCCATCAGGCAACACACTCGATACTACATGCAGTTCACAGATGGAGAGATCATGGGATTTGACAGCCATCTGTTGAGCAAAGCGTTCAACATTCAAGCATGATGCACGTGCCAATCAACCATTCACACATGATCAAGAAAAGAATCAACACCACCAAACAGGCTCGCAAGAGCCGCAAAGACAAGGAGCGCATCAGACTGGACGCCAAACGCCACAGCCCGGGAGTGCCTCCCAACACGTGTCCGTACGTGGACATGGCCAAAACCATCATGGATGACATGGCCACCGCGTATGAACGATTGCACGAGCGAGGAGAGTATCAACCCAAATTTGACGATCTGAAACAGATGATGGATGATCAACTGGAGTACATCAGGCGTGCCAATGAATGCTTGAGAGACAACAGCGCTTACTGGTACGAACAATACAAACAGACACTTTGACACATGAGCAACAACAACACAACGGAACAACTGGCAAGACAATGGGCCATGCAGAACAAACAACACGCACGAGCCATAGCGTTGATGATGGCCATGATCTGGCATGACACCAGTGACAAGAGCAAAACCATCCGCAAATAATAAGCGGTTCAATATAATATGTTGCATGTCATGTGCGTGTGACGTGACAGGAGCTGGCTCGATATAATAAGCGGTTCAATATAATATGCACCAGACTATACAGACTAGTGGCAACGTGATTGATGGTGTGAGCAGGTGGATCAGGTGGATTGCCTGGTGAGCCAGGTGAAAAAGCATGGGATCGAGCAGAAAAAACCGGTGTTTTGTGAGGAAAAGCGGGTGTTTTGTGATGATGATCTCTGGAGAAACATGGGACAACTGTTGGTCACAAAGAAACTACGTGAATACCGGTATATGAGGTATCCGAGTCTGTCTGCCAGGGGTGCGCAAAGGCAACAATGTGGTGCCGCCATCAAGCACCAGTGGCAATTGTGTGGTTCATCAGATCCAATCGGCACACCGGCTGATCCGCAACAGCCACAACTGATGTGCCGGGCATAGACATGTCAGACTCACCGGAACATGACACACCTGAGCCTCAAGGGTGGGTGTGGGACGATGACAGCGTGATGCATGCCGAGTACGTGGGTGTCACCTTGTACATCCAGCTGAGAAACAGACTGATCGACACGCATGTGCCTGCCTCGGCCCAAAATCTGCTGATCCTGTGCTTGATTGACAGCTATGATGCCGAGGCCACTCACAATGGGCACGCTTGTGTCACGTTGTGTGCTCATGGACTGCAGTCGGATCAGGTCACGCGCATGCGTATCGTGGGTGTGGACACCATTGCTGAGAAGTTTGCCGGCATGTGAACTGGTGGGCATGAGCACTGGCGTGGACATCCGGGAATGGACCGGAGGTGTCGCAAAAGGAATCGGTCGCATGTGTGCACATGTTGTCATGTGATTGTATCATATGATCTGCTGTGAGTGTGGGCAACTCTTTTGATTCAATCGATTGTGATGTGCATGAAAAAATCACCACATTCACCCATCTGATCACCAAAAAAGAAAGTTGCACGTTCCGGCGCAATTGTTTATAATTGTGTTATGTTGAATAGAGGGGGTTAGATGAAAAATACAGCTTGAAGCTCCAGGAAGAAAATTGAGTTTTTTGTTGTCCTATAATATTATATATATGGGGAGAACCGTTCTGAAATATATATAAAAAACACCATCTCAAAAGTTGTCTTTTTTGTGTGATCAACATATAATTAGAGTATGGAAAGAGAAATCAGTTATGAAGAATTTGAAGAATTTATTGAGAGATATTTTCTTCAATCTGTTAAAGAGATGAAAGATTATAATGATGAACAGAATGAAACAGAATCTGTTGACCAATATAAATCTACTATTGATGAGGGAATGATGGATAATGTATCCCAAATTGTTGATGGTATTGATGATAGAAAGATAGAGAAGATAATATTATGAAGATTAGATTTGAAATAGAGATAGAATATGGAGAAGATGAAAAGAAACAATTTGAAGATGTGGATTGTTTCATACAAGAAATGATAGATCAATATAGTTCTGATTTTAATGATGTGGGTATGTGGGATATTGTGGATATGGAGGATTAAGTTGCGCATTCTGAATTGAGTGTATATAATGATGTTATGGAAAAATTAAAACAATTGGGATTACAGATGGAGCAGCAAATGAAAGACTCTCTCGGATATGATGAGAAGAGTGGTTTTTGGTATGATAAGGAAGATCAAGAATCAACCTATACTGAAGAGGGAATAAGATTGGCTGTATATGAAGACATTAAAGACACCCTCAATTATCTCTATTCAGAATGTGCTTATTAAGTTGCTCATTCTAATCAATTAAGCTATTATCATAATATGGATCATTTAAAAGAATTAATCACACACTATATGGAATTTCACATGAGAGAATTCGACTGTTCAGAACAGACTGAAGAGGAGACTTTCGAGATTGTGATGGAGAATGTGGAGAGTATGGTAGAAAATTACTCATATTCAGACTACAATAAGGAGAACAAATAAGTTGCGCTCCAGAGAGAGCGTGCATAGTATATAGATATGGAAACAAAATTGCAACAAGAACTCAATTACACCATCTACTCACTCGAGCAGGCCCGAGACAGCTTGCGCTGGTGGATGGATCGACTCAAACACGCCCGCACCACGCGACATGCTGATCAAGCTCGCGCGCAATGCCGATTGACCGAACGACACATCGACAACCTGCAAGGTCGCCTGCAGGTGCTCGAACTGAACCGATAGTCGAGTTGACCAGACACACACATGACACGACTACTAATAACTTTCTTGCTGGCTTTTGTGGCCGGCTATCTGGTCAATGAGCACACAGGATCAGATCACGTCACACGCGCGGTGCATTCGATTGAGGATACAGCGAGGACAGTACGGACTGATCATGTGGCACTTGAGGGGCATCTGGCGCGCCGTGAGAGACGTGATCAGATGATGTTCCTCACGTTCGAACGAGTGTTGGATCTGATCGAGAAAGATGTTGCGCATCAGCAGCGTCTAGCCGATAATTAGAGTATGGATCAAATAAAAGCATTACAACATCGATTGTGGCAGGCGGAACGAGCAGCACACGACTGGCCATCAACACGCAACCAGGACCGAGTGTGTTATCTGAGACGAGACCTGAGACGATTGACACACCCTGAGCCTGCCACGCCACGTCACAACACCGCACAAGCCTGCTGGCCTCCAGTGGCAGCTAAATAAGTTGCGCAACAGCACAAATCAGCATATAATAAACACATGAACATCATACACGAGATAGCCACAGCAATTGAAAACAGAGACGAGGACAGATTGTACCAGTTGAGCGGTGACATGCCAGGCATGTTGATCACCGAGCATGATCGAGCAGCATATGAAGCGATCATCAACGGAGCATTGGAACTCATGGGCGAAGCACAAGTTGCCTGAGCATCATAACAACACTATAATAAACACATGTATCAGATATTGAAAAACGGAAACCTTCTCATCAACGCCGACAACCTGCAGACCGCTGTGGTGTATGTCAGAAGCCTGGAGAGCAATCTTGATCGTTCGATCAGTCACTCACCATACACCATCGTGCGCGCGATTGACCCCGCCGGTTGCGTGACGAGTGAATAGAGTTGCGCTTAACACAATTCGCGCTTATAATACAATCTTAATCAGTTAACAACACACACACAATCAAAGTTATGGCAAACAAATCTAAAAAATCTCGCAAAGCGAAACACATGTACCAATTGTTCGACAAGAACCAAAAGCTGGTCAGCATCGATCTGAACAACTACAGAGTCATCTGCAACAAGACCGGCAACCGCAAGAGCTTCTATCACAAGTATCTGGCCAAGCTGATCAATGACAAGTATCAGGGCAACATAGACATCTTTCGCAACACATATGTGAGCAGAGAGGCAGCTCCAACAGCTCATGAGCGTCGAGTCAAACGTTTGACCGATCGTATCAGTCGCTTGAGCGTGCAGCTGAGCAATCTGAAAGGTGAGCTGGCAGAGGCTGAATCTGGTGTCACTTGCTTTCCACTTGCTTAAACTTTTTCCATAACTGATCCTGGGGCGGGGTGCTGAATTTCAGGCCCCGCTCTTTTTTTCAGGTGGTGTCTCAGAACCCACGCGGGTATCTACAACCACGGCGTGCGAGAAACAACCAGTCTAGAGCAGGTCACACGTTAACGGAGATACGCATGCCAAAATTTTTTCGCGCTTTTTCCGTCAGATTCTGCCATATGGCATTGGTCACGGATAAGTACATGCATGAAGGATCATGTGTTGTTCGCGTTGGAGTTGTGCTGGTGGGGAGTGCTCATCTGGTTGATCATACAGCTGATAACATGTTGAGACAGTGGAGATACTGTTCCCCTGGCATAAATACACACATGCTCAACATACGACTAGTCACACAACTGTTGCAAGTGATCATGTGGTATCTGCTGGCGGTGCTGTTGATCGGCTGGTTGGCCGGATGCTCCATCAGCAACAATCCTGCGAAGCAGCAAAATTTCTCCGCATCTGTCCCACACGCCATGACCGTGGCGCAACTTGACACAAATCAGGATGGCAACATAAGCTCCACAGAGGCACAACAGCTGAGTCACACCACCACCAATGCCAGCTGGATTTTCCTGTGTATAGTGATCAGTGTGTTGCTTGTGTGTGTGGCATGTGCCTTGTCCGGACGGTTGTTCAATCGGCACGTGCCAGGTCCACCACAGGGGCCAGTCTAGCGGGTCTAGCGGGTGGTTGGCGGCATGGGAGCCTGCGGCTCCGGCGGCCATTCCGGCGAAAGCGCCTGCGGCGCTGTAGATTTCGTTGGTGTTTTGAATAAGTACTGTTGATATGCAAAAATGGGAAGCTGAAAAGATCAATGCTCTGTACACAGAGCTAGACAAACTCAAAGAGGAGAACTGTGACTTGCGTGAGGCTGTTGCGAGACCTGCTAGCAGTGACAAGAGACTTGATGATATCGAGGTCAAGCTGGATCACGTGAGTGCCGCGGTGGATCACGTGGAACAGATGTTAAGCGAGACAACCACTCGCAAGAGCAAGAGCAAGTGAAGTTCGAGTTGAAAATTCTTGAGACCAGTGGTATCAAGGAGCGTAATCTGTTGAAGCCCAGTGGTGTGGCCATGGTCAAACCGGACACTGGTGTGGAGATCAAGAAGAAGAGTGCTTATTATGTGATCAGAGACTGCGCCACCATAGCACATGACTACATACCACTCAAGTGTTACTCGAGTATAGACAAGCCCATACACACACTGCACGGGCAGTTCACCAAGAGTGAGATCATTGACTTTGTGGCTCGTAGCAAGAATGATGAACACACCAAGCAATTGTTGTACGTGATATTCAGTGACATATACAAAGTGGAAGCGGACAATTGGACGCCACCACCACGATCGGTGCATGCTAGTGATCTGGACATTGACGCAGATGCTGAGGATGAGGATATATATGGTGATTACGGATTTGGTGATGATGACGTGTTTGAGGCTAGTGACGCATTGACCATGCCGGTCAAGCCTCCGGTGGATCTGGGAGACGGTGAGGCTATCATAGCAAAGCTAATCGAGACATTTGGAGCAACCAAAGAGAAGTAACTATTACATTATAAAATACTGTATGTGTTTCTCGTTAGGATAATCCTGCAACAACACATGTTCACCAGTTTGTGGTTCAAACACGTACCACCCATTATTTGTCAACACCAGATTCAACATGTGCAACCCCCCAGAACCTGGCACTCCTCCGAAAGGTTCATGCTGTCTGACCACCAGCAAGGCGCATGCTGGTTCCATGCTGGTACCGCTTTTGTAACCTGCCACACTAGCAAGTGATTTGTACAGCATAGCAAAATTGTCACAATCATGATTCTCTCCTTGATCGATGGCTTGAATGCCATTATCATGTTGCAACCTGGCAAACCAGTTGTTGAATTTCAAGTACCAATGATAATCGACTGGTTTGTAACTTGAATCCAACTGTATTATGCCCATGTCTCTGGGTGTTTCTAGTTTGACGTAATTGAAACCTCGCTGATGATTGAAATGGTACCCTAGGTCTTGTCGTGTGAATGGCTTGTCTTGTGAATCAACATACACCGTGATTGGTATGCTCTGCAAATCAAACTTGCTCTCCGTTTTGCATGACAACAACGACCACATCACCACCATGCCTATGATGAACAAGCATGCACATGACCAACATATCTGTTTGTTCCGGGCGGTCATCGTCTTTTGCTTGGTACAGCGTAAAATCCAATCACCATGAAACACAAATCGAAGAAACTAGTCAGTAACAATCCACCAGTCATTTGCACCAGTTCCCAATCCCGAGCACCAAATATCCAGCTCAACACTCCCCATCTAGCAGATTCTCCTTTGGGCACAATCACATCGTATGTGATGGTTGGGTTCATGGCATAATACACCATCAAATAACACAATGTGAATGTGATGGTGAGAAACAACACTCTACGTGTTATCTGCACGAACGGGTCACCGGCTTGGTTTCGTTGGTTGTCAAGCAATGCTTGTAACATATTGTCATCCCTCGCGGCCAGTATCATCTGATCACGAGATCGTTGCTCAAGCCAGTAATTGATTAAGTTCACACCAAGCTTCATCCCGGCGCCTATTATTGTATTAATCACAGGTCCCATATAAATACTTAGGCAAATGAAGTTCACTTTATCACTACACGATTACATTGAACAATATTTAACCAATGTGGATCTGGGTCACATGCATTGTCCTGTCTGTTATGAACAGCACATGACGCATATGAAACCGGCAGATATGAAAGAAATGTTAGAGTGTTACAAAGATCAAGTGATAGAAGCGCATCTGTACAAACATATGCAAGAACATGGTGAATTGCCAATTGTAGATGAGCAATTCGTGGATGGTATCCTGGATCAGATAGAGTATGAGATGGCTACTTATTGCCAGCAACGTCAGTGAATGTTATCTTGTCACCTGACACATGTATTTTGATCTTCTTGTTGCTCGTGTCTCTTGTGATCAGATGATCAGCCAGTGGTGTTTCCAGATGTTCCACGATCAGACGTCTCAACGGACGAGCACCATATGTGGTGTCTCGATCCAGATTCAACAAATAATCCACCAATGTGTCGTCATACTGTAACATGATACCAGTGTTGTCACGAACTGTTCGTTTGGTGCAGCGCAGCAACATGCCGCATATCTTCTTTAAGTGTTCATCCTCGAGCTTGTTGAACACAACCACCTCGTCGATACGATTGATGAATTCTGGTGCATACGCTTTCTTTAACTCGGCTATGACACTCTCTCGAATACTCACGTCTGGCGCGAATCCAACAGCGTTCCGTTTCTCAAACTTGTGTGCACCTAGATTGCTTGTCATGACAACTATGGTGTTCTTGAAGTTGACCTCCAATCCCTCGCTGTCAGTCAAACAACCATATTCCATTATCTGCAAGAACACTTGTAGTACATCCGGGTGTGACTTCTCAATTTCATCAAACAACAACACACTGTATGGGTTGCCACGTACAAATTCCGTTAATGTACCACCTTCTCCGTAACCAACGTAACCTGGTGGACTACCAATCAGTTTGCTGACTGTGTGACGCTCACTAAACTCGCTCATGTCGAATTGTTTGAATTGATCATCATGAAACATCTCCTCACCGATAACACGAGCCAGATGCGTTTTCCCCACACCTGTTGGTCCCAAGAACAACAACGAGCAAATTGGTTTGTTTGGATCTGAAACACCTGCACGGTTACGCTTGATAGCGTTGCATATCCTGTGTATGCTATCATCCTGACCACAAACATGGCTTTGCATGTGTCTCTCCAGTCGTGTCAACTGGTCGGCTTCTTGCTCAGCCATTGTGTTCACCGGCACACCACATCGCATGCTCATCAACTCTCTCACATCATCAACAGTCAATCTAATAGATTTTGCATGTCCTGGCTCTTGTTGAGCTATGAGATCATCAATTTTAACAATCAATTCATCTTCTGTCTCCCTGTAAGCAAGACCCAGATCAAACTGCTGTGTGGATACTGCCTTGTGTTTGTATCCCACCGTATCATCAAGTTGCAGTTTCAATTCTTGTAACTCACCTTGATTCGAGTATCTGTTGATTTTGGCCTTGCTCCCCAGTTCATCCAATATGTCAATAGCCTTGTCCGGAAAGTTTTTGTCTGTCAAGTATCGGTCGCACAATCTGACTATCTCCTTCACCACCGGGACGCTGTATCTAACATTATGGAACTCTTCATATTTGTACTTGATACCCTTGAGTATGTCAATCACATGTGTTTCATGAGGCTCGTCTATGTGTATCGATTGAAATCGTCGCTCCAGTGCACCATCATCCTCGATGTATTCCTTATATTCCTGTGTTGTTGTGGCGCCTATACACGTGAACGATCCTCTCGCTAGCGATGGTTTGAGTATGTTGCTAGCATCCATGCTACCGGTGGTGCTACCGGCTCCGACGAGCATGTGTATCTCGTCTATGAATATCAGTATATTGGAATGTTGTTGTACATACGATACCACTTCCTTGAGTCTCTCCTCAAATTGACCACGGTATATGGTACCAGCCACTAGCGAGGCTAGATCAAGTGTGTAGATTTGCTTCTCCCTTAGAGATGCAGGTACATCCCTATGTACAATACGATGGGCTAGTTGCTCCACCACCGCTGTCTTTCCTACCCCAGGCTCACCTATCAATATAGGATTGTTTTTGGTGCGACGACAGAGCACTTGTATCATGTCATGCACGTCATCCTCCCGACCTATGACCGGTTCCAAGCCACCTGTCATGGCTAGCTCAGTCAAATTGACCGCGTATTTATCCAACACACTATCAGCATGTCCAATTGGTGTGTTGTCTGATGAGGATCCACCAGTTGTTGTTCTTTGCTTCGCACGCTTTTTGTTTTTGTCAGTCGGCATGATGTTGCTGTATATCTTCTCGTACAAGTCATCCACATCGATGTTTTTAAGCTTGAACAAATTGTTACCACTCCCACTATCACTGACCAATATGCTCATCAATATGTGATCAATACTGACTAGATTGGTGTCCATCTCTCTTGCTATGGCACCCGCGAAACTCAGCACTTTAAGCACCCTGCCACTTGGTTCTATTTCACTCAACTCCGGTATTTGCGAACCAGCGTATTTATGTAAATTGGAGATCACAAATGTCCGGAAATCATCAAGATTGACGTTGTTCTTCTGCATGACCTTCAGACCTTTAGGAATCCGGTCGCATTCTAATATGCTCAGCAGCAGGTGTTCTGTTGTTATAAAGTCATGTCGATGATCTCTAGCTAATTTCTTTGCTTTCATCATGACTCGGCGACCGCCAACAGATAGATCAGGTGTTTCACTCATTGTCATATTTATTTAGTAATAGTATACATGTTCTAGTTGAACTTTGCAACGTTTGTAGTTATAATAAGTGTATGTTTATTGAAGTATCTCATGAGAGTCCAATCTCTACTCTCCACAAATCACTAGAGTATAATGATTATGCATACGCTCTTGTGCATCTATTTGACACACACCCAGAGTATTTTGAGTTTTATAAAAATTTAGTGGACACTAGTGATGTACCGGTGTTGCTTGACAATAGTATTTTCGAGTTGAAAAAAGCGTTCAATCCGGTCAAGTATGCTGAGTGGATAGACAAGTTGAACCCCAATTATTACATAGTACCTGATGTGTTGGAGAGTGCACCAGACACAATACAGCACTGGAAGAGGTGGTGTACTGAGTATGAGACCAGTACTGATGCTTTGAGAATAGGGGTTGTTCAAGGTCGGGATTGGAACGAGCTGGTGCGTTGTTACAATTTCATGAAAGATCAAGCTGAATATATCGCTATCAGTTTTGATTATAAATATTACACCCACACTGGACTAGTTGAAGATGATTATGCATCCAATGATCTGGTTCGTTGGTGCTCAGGGAGGAAGAGGTTCATCAGACAGTTGATTGATGAAGGTTATTGGTGTTGGGACAAACCTCATCACTTATTAGGGTGCAGCCTGGCACGTGAATTTAGGTACTATGTTGACAACAATATATACAATATAAAAAGTTGCGACACCAGCAACCCGGTAGTTGCCGCAATCAAAGGTCTCAAGTATAATGATGATCAAGGATTGAATACTAAACCTAAAACCTTACTAGCGGATTTAATTAAAACAGACATGGATAATGATCAGATGGAATTGTTAGAGTATAATACAAGAATGTTTAAGAAAATTATAAGAAGATAATGTTAATTGAAAATAAAAGATGGGCTGCGTTGTTCAGCCACACAGGATCAGAGATTGTTAATATATCTAGCAGTATAGGGCGTGTTCCTGATATGATCATAACAAACAATACACCTGGTAGTGAGAGAATACATGCAGGAATTAGGGATAATATGTATGTCCAGAAAAAACCAACTGTTATGGATTACAGAAATGTTCTACAGGATGTCGACATTGTGACTCTTCATGGTTGGATGAGAATAATACCACCGGAAATCTGCAAGGAATACAAGATATACAACTTACATCCAGGTCTGATAACAAAGTACCCTGAGTTGAAAGGAGCGGATCCGCAAAAGAAGGTTGCGGAAGAGATGAACGAGAACAAATATACTAACATCGGGTGCGTGATACATGAGGTGACACCTGATGTGGATGAAGGACCAGTGCTTGCTGAATCCTCAGTGTTCAACCATTACTCTGGAGAGAAAATGATCACTGACAGGTTACATGAGATGGCTTTAGATTTGTGGATAGATTTTATAACTACTAGTTGAGTGTTTCAAATTACAGGCACGTGATAGCAAGTTGGTACAGTTTGAACATAAAAGGCAAAATGTTGTGGGTGGCATGTGTGGTGAATATTGCGTGTGCTGTGACACTAGCATTTGGTGGGAGCTCAATGGCGGTATTCTCTATCATAATGGCTGCATATTGTGGAATGATCACATTCCAGCCACGGTATCAGTACCAGGACGCGAATGATATTAATGAAAAAAGAAAACAATAGACAGTTCGACACCGGAGCTCAACGTGACACATCAGATGGTAAGCTCAGAATGAGCCTGGTACCACAACAAGAGCTGAAGCGTGTGATGAAGCGTTACCTAGATGGTGCTGGGAAATACGGAGAGAACAACTGGATGCAAGGCATGCCATTGAGTGTGTATTATGACTGCGCCCACCGGCACATGGAAGCATGGTGGCGTGGCGAGGAAGATGAAGACCATGCTGCGGCAGTGGTGTGGAACATGCTATGCGCCATGTGGACAGAAACAAACCTTGAGAACGACTTCGAGGAACCACTGAGCAATTTAAATGATAAGTGGAAATATCCTACTCAATAGGTTATAATAAGATATGCTAGTAGGATTCACAGGTGCACAATGCACGGGCAAAACAACTCTGCTCAAGCTGTTGAAGAACCAGCCGATGAGAGATGGTGTTCATGTGTATAGTGACAAATGGAGTTTTGTTGATGAGGTGACACGCAAGGTGATGAAACAAGGTCACAGCATAAACAGGGACGGTGATGACATCACGCAACTGTTTATATTGAACGAGCATCTACGCAATCACACAACCGGGGTTGACATGGTGCTTGACAGATGCATACTAGACGGTTATGTGTATTCGTCAGTGTTGAGCCGCATGGGCAAAGTTAGTGAGTGGGTGACAAGTTACGCATGTGAGTTGTTGAACCTACTCGTACCTAAACTCGACATAATATTCTACACATCTCCAGAAGATGTACCGCTGGTTGACGATGGTGTGCGTAGCTTGAATAGGGTGTTTAGACAAGATGTGATAGACAGATATGAAGAGTTATTCGCCAAGGATTACTACTGGATGGACAAGGTCATACGATTAGATGGTAACATCGAGCATCGAATGGAAACAATTTTACACAAAATAAATGAAAATGAGCGTATTAGACAACAGCAGGATTACCAAGCACCTAGGTCAAACATCAGAGTATAAGGATCAATACGATCCGGAACTGCTGGTTAATGAGCCTAGAAGCAACAACAGAACGCATCTGGACATCAGAGATGACAGTTTACCATTTGTTGGTTTTGACACATGGAACGCGTATGAAGTGAGTGCGTTGACCAACAACGGTTTGCCGGTTGCTGGTGTGGCTAAAGTTGTGTATCCATGTGACAGTAAATACATAGTGGAGAGCAAAAGCATCAAACTGTATTTCAACAGCTTCAACATGTACAGATGCGGTGACACACCAGAACAAGTTATAGATAAGATTGATTACATAGCATCACGAGATCTAAGCGAGCTGCTAGAGACCAACGTCAAAGTACACACCATACCATCAAGTGTCAAACCCACAGGAGCTCCAGTTTTTGGTAAGAAACAATACACTACCTTAGAGGAGTACTTTGACAGTACAGAGCTTAAGGATATGCATTTGCATACATACAGCGAGAGTCCAGAGTTGTTGGAGCTGTTGTCTATAGAAGAGGAGGGTGTGGAATCAAACACGGTCAGATGGCACAGTAGCTTGCTCAAGAGTAACTGTAGGGTGACCAGCCAACCGGATTGGGGAGATGTTTACATAATGTACAAAGGTCAACAACACGTGTGTCCGGTAAGTTTGTTGAAATATATAGTGTCATTTCGAGACGAGTGTCACTTCCATGAAGAGATTTGCGAGACAATATACAAACGATTGAATGACGTGTTGTTGCCAGAAGAGCTGGTAGTTACATGTTTGTATGCTAGAAGGGGTGGTATAGATATCAACCCGGTGCGAGCCAGTGCTGATAGTTTGCTCATGTCAGAATGTGCAAACTTGATAAACACTGTTGTGATGCATGATAAAACAGCTAAACAGTAGACAAAAAAAACGACCCTCCAGCATCATCTGTAAGGGTCGAAAATTGTTTTATCGCCGGGTGTATCATTTCACCGGCTCTGTTGAGACATCTAAGATTATCCGAAGTACACCGACTGTGTGCCGGGTGTGAACGAATCACCGAGATTCTTGATGACAATCACGTGGTAATAAAGATCTGCTCCGAAGATGTTGTCGACAACACCATAACGCGTAAGCAAGCCTACGCGTGGGGCAAAATCATTAGGACCTACTGTTCTTTGTACCATCACGGGGATGTATGGGCAGTAAATGATTCCTGTGTCGTAAAACTCAGGTCCTTTATAGCCTAAAAGAATATACTCCATGCGAGTCGAGTCTGTGCGGCTTGTGCCACCAAAACTTTCATGCTGAGCTTCAGTACGTGTGTCGCGGTATACGTTGAACCTTCCACCAAGATTACCCACGCGAGCGATGCCCACGGGCTGGGTGTTCACGTTGCCTTGAACCTGCATCCACTGAAACTCAGGGAGCATTTCCAAGATCGCGCATACACGAGGTGTTGCAACTAAGAAGTTGGCAGCACCACGACGATTGCGGATAGCGATACGATTCGCTTCAACAATGATCTTAGCATAAAGGTCACGATTACGTTCAGCCATCCAACGTCCGTCAGCACTGGCAGGGCTCCAGGTGCTAACACCTTTGCCTGCGCCAGCGTTAGCAGCAACTTGAACCATTCTCATGAGCATTTCCCGGTCGATTTCGGCCTGAATTTCATACGACATAGCGTTTGTCAATTCAGTATCGATATCGATACCATTCATGTTCTTGAGGTCTTGTTCGAGTTCCACACTCCAACGAGCGGCAAGTCTACGAGTTCCAGCTTCAACAGCGGTTTTCTCAAAAGAGACAACCATCTGCGGAATGTCGCCAGTAAGCTCATAGTCTTTGAGGATTTCAGCAACACCAGCGTCTTCATCGACAAATTTTATGCCGTTTCCGCCGGAGAGTGCATCTGAGCTAGTACCAGTGAATCGAGTGTCAAGATACTGGTAACCAGCCTCTTTATCGTCTGCAGGACCAGCAGGGCTAATGCCCGCGGAATTTTGACGTGTACCTGCAGCAGGTGACGTCTTTCCATCGATACCAGTTCCGAGACTCTCGGATTCATATTTGTAGCGCATTGCGAATGCAAGCCCTACAGGACCGCTCATAGGCTGAACACCTACGATCTCATTAGTGATAAGTTCAGGGAATGTACGACGAATCATCGGGATAAGTATCTTGGGAAGACGTGCATCATTACCGGCGTAAAAATCCGAGGCCGGAGTCATTGCTCCTCCATGGCCCATTGAACTTCCACTGCCTCCGACTCCACCTCCGAAAACTCCTCCGGCACCAGCTGAGTTCTCATTCAAGCACCAGCTCTCTTGGTTTTCCAAGAGGATCGCGGTGTTCAAACGAGAATGATCATCAGTGATCTCCTTCACGTTATCGGAACTATAGTCTAATACTGGTGCCCATTTCTCAAGAAGAACACTTGCGCGTTCTGTATCGATGTATGATTGTGCGGGTTTTACCTGTGACATATTTCTAATTTTTCCTTGTTACTCAGGCTATAATTGCCTCAACTAAATTATCGTACTACCAACGGGTTAATTCACCCATGTAGTTGTCGAAAAGTCCTTTATCCTGCTTGTTGTCAGGTTCACTTTGTTCAATTTGCTGTTCAACGCTCTCTTGTACAACTGTAGTGTTATTCACCGGACGGTCTGCTATCTTACGTGTCTTGGTGGCTTGTTCCTTGAGTGTATCAAGCTTATCCACTTCAGTTTTCTCAAACATGTCCAGTGTGTACTGAAAATTTTCATTGATAAATTGTGCGGATTTTCCTGATAACACCTTCTCTATGTGTTGTTTTTTACTTGATGGCAAACCGTCTGTTAATTGATCCAGAGCCAGTTTCGCGTTTTTGACGCGTACATTCTCACGTAACACTTTGTTCTCTTTGGCGATTTGTTCCAATTTGGTCTGTGATTCATCAATCTGCCTCTTACCATCAATGACAGCTTCTCTAACCTGTTCATTTGCTAGCGCGTTGTCTATGCTGAGCGCTTTGCGTAGATTTTCTAAAACACCAACAGCGTGTTTGTTCTTAACCGCCTCCTTGATGTCTTGTGTGGGTATCGACTTCTCAACATACAGATCCAAATAGTTGCTTATGTTGTCAATTAAGCTCTCCTTGAACACTTTAGCATCTCCGTCGATCTCACCCTTGAATCGCTCCACCAATGATCTCAACTTGTCAGAATGATTCTTGTCTATAGCTCCAACCACTCGTTGTAATTTTTTTGTATGGTCCGCGTCTATTGCTTCGAGTAGCTTTTCAAGTTTAATTGAATGCTCTTCATCTTGTTCAATGAGAGCCTTTTCAACTCTCAATTTAGATAGCTCGTCTGATTTGGATTGTACAGATTCATTGAATGCTTGTTCGATCTCTTTCAACACGTCTTCTGAAAGAACATCGGAAGCAACCTTCTTTAATTGTTCAGTTATTGGATTATCGCTCATGTCTGAAAATATTTATGTTTTTATGCTGCTTTATCTTGTTTATCAGCTTATTTTCTACGGTCTTTTGCAGGTGGCTATTTGCATCAGCGTAGTTCTTCTCTGATAAACTGTGTATAAATTTAGCTATACTTTGTCTAGTTGAGTTGTTTTGTTGTTGTTTCATTGTTAAATTTTTTGTTTTATTGCATCTAAAAAGGATAACACATTCTCCTTGATATATTGCTCGACATCCTTTTTTGGTAGATTGTTCAAACCGGATTCTAAATTTTCATACGCTTCAACATACTCTCCATAATTGTTCAACACGTATTGTTTGCTCTCGAGTATACCATTGACAAACGCCTCACCAAAACTAGGATCAGCAACACAATCAATAGCCACGAGTCTCATGTCTTTGACTTGACTAGAATCACCACTATCTTCTGACTGAACGAGTTTACCTAACGATCTGGTGCTCATGCCCACGCTGCATCCATCTCTTATCAAAGATCGGACGATCAACCCACTAGGAGTGCTCAGCACTTTTGACTTACCTATGTAAATATTGGGGTCAGAGGAGCTAGGATTCAATTCTGTCACAAGATGACATGCTCGTTCTAGATCCACATCCGCACTAGTTGGGTGGTTGAGTTCGCCTAGAGCGCGTTTGGTGTTTATCATCTGTTCAGTGTATCGCTTCACTTCATTTGCCATCTCTTCAGGACAATAACTTCTTTTGTTTTTATTAACCCCACCGGCCATGGCATATGGCCCTTTTATATAAACCTCAGGTTCGGACTTGTTGTTTTTCTCTTCAATGATATACTCGAAGTCCTCGGTGTCATATGTTTCTATCAATAGTCTAGCGTGCATGTTGTTATTATTTATCAAATAGCATTTGTTTTCCACGTTTATCTTGTGAACAGCGCGAAATCCTTTTCTGTGACTATTTGAAATATGTAACCATTTTTCTTGGCCCAATCCCTAGCTGCCAACCACTTGGCCTGATTGACTCCCCATTGCACGCTCTCATACACTATAGTTGATCGTTTTTTATTACCATGTGTTTTGGGTGGACGCGTCTGCTTACTTGGTTTGATCTCGATCAGATATTTCACCACTCTTTCACCTTCCTTTATATGCACGACATTATCGACAAAATATTTATGCATGCGACCGTCAACTGGAGATACATATGGTAGACAAACAGACTCGCTTGACCATTTAATTACATGTGGGTTACGATCACACCATCTGAAAAATTTGAGCTCCCAGCTACTCAAATATCTAGGATGTTTAGATCCAATATATTTGACACTATTAACAGGCCGGTACAAACCCTGTCTAAATTGCTTGTATTTCTTGTATGGTTTTTTCTTCATCCGTCATACACTACTGCATGACCTTCCTCTACCAACATGTCATTTATACTCATATAATCAAAATCACCCTCGAATAACACACCGATACACCTACCATATTTACCCTTGTCCATAGACTTCAAATACAAAACCCCCTCTTGATTATCAACAATCTGCTGTAGTCGTTTTTTAGCTGCGAGACCTTTGATTTTTTCTTCCGGGTCTCGCGTGCGTGTCTCTGGTGTGTTTATACCATGTAGTCTTATACGTTTGTGTATGGTCACATCGAATCCAAGATATATAGTAGCATCTATTGTGTCACCATCAATCACTCTAGTCACGATTATTTTATATATATATTCCATATCAACCCACAAAGAATAGTGGTGGCTGGCCATCTCCAAACCCCGGTACACCCTCATACAATGATTGTTCCAATTTGTCCTTTTCAGTGTTCCCCTCGCTCAACAGCTCACTATAATTTGGAGCCCCTCCACCAAACAAATTGGTACCACTATACTTACCACGTATTCTACCTATTATAATTTTTGTCAACGCTAATGTGTATTGATACACCCACGGTTCTTGTACTAATTCATGCACCGGTCTTTCTACATATGCACCTACAATACCATAAAAATGCGTCCGACGCACACCACCACCTGGTTCCGGAGTCAAATATAGTGTTTGTTTCCTGTCATCAAACCTGTAATAGTAATCTTGTGAGAGCAACTTACGTCTTGTGTCTAACCAATTTTTCAATGTGAACCAACTCACCAGATCAAATCCGTATTTGCCCATGGCGTAGCTGAAATATGTTTGCTGTGCTAGTGTTTGTTCTAGTGTGAATAGAGTGTTTATACCACTGCTACTACCTTCCTCAAATGTGAATATGTCTATGACTCTCCTGTAGTTGTCTGTTAAATAGTCATATCCTTTCATGTTTGGAGCTGGCTTAGTGTCTTGTTCGGTTGATTGATTGCGTTGGGACAACTCCGGTCGACTGCTCGGATCTCCATCCGGACGGCCCTTGTACGATACCGCATAATCCAGCGGGCCACCACCAATTATCATTTTACCTATGTTGTACAATTCAGGATCAAAAGTTGTATCTTCCTGTTCATCCGGATGAGTGTTTTTCAATTGTTCGGTGGCTGTCATCAACACATCCATTCTCAATCCGTGTCCAGGTTCATACAATCTAGAGTTGAATGTTAAAAACTCTTCTGTATATCCAGCGAATTTACTGAACATCTCGATAGCGATACTGATATTTTCGTACACCTGATTCTGATGTGCTTCGATGTTTATCTGTGGGTAACCTAGTGTGTAAGCGACACGTGTGGCGAGTCTGTCATATGTCTTGACAACAGGATTGAGATTGGTGCTATAGAATGAACTCAACGATTTGACTGCGGTGTTATCAGACATTACTCGTCAGTAACCCCTACTATCAATCCATTCACGATGTGTAAAATATGACCACCAATGTTGACATCTTCTGTCACACCAGTCACGGTTATGTTGGATCCGGTCATAGTTTGATATGTCGTAGAATATACATTGTTACCAGAAAGTGTACCGTCTGTGAATGTGTCCCCGGTTGCTGACACACTACCATACACCACCAGATCACCTTGTATCTTTGCTGATGTGGAGAATATGTCGTGTAACAACTGACCTGCACTCAGGATGTCACCTGTCACACTTAAATCTGTTCCAACGGTCAAGCCCTTGTCAATTTGTTGACCACCGGCGATCACACTGTCTCCTCCCAGTTGCTGATCACCATCCACAAACTGATCACCTGTTGAGGATATCGATCCGGTGATCGACATAGCATGATTTGGTTTTGATGTGCCAACTCCTGCATGTCCAGTAGTACCATCTATAAACAACGCATCTGTTCTGCTGGTTGATCTGACAACAAGATTGACTGGATCACTCGCCGGGTCGTTCAATATGATCGCGTTTGGTGTTGGTTTTGTAGCATCTATCGTTATATACTCGTCACCATTCGCCTCAAGCGTCAACACTTTAGGACTGAATCCAACACGAGTGCCTGTGTCTGCTTGGTGTATCAAATCACCAGCTATAGTGGTGTTACCACCCACTATCAACTCCCCACCAGCAATCTGTAGTGTGCCGGACATGGTGTCTCCGCTCACGTTCACAAACGTGGTACGGTTGTAAGTTGTGTTGTTGGTGGCACTGTCACCACTCACCCAGGTGTACGTGTCGTTCCAGCTGCCGCTGTTAGATTCCACTTCTGTGATCACGTCATCACGTCTCGCGCTGAGGTCACGCACGTTGGTGTACGTGTCGTTCCAACTGCCGCTGTTGGATTCCACTTCTGTTATGACCGCGTCTCTTCTGGAGCTGATCACATTCACGTTGGTGTACGTGTCGTTCCAATCGGCACTGTTCGATTCAACCTCGGTTATGACCGCGTCTCTTCTGGAGCTGATCACATTCACGTTGGTGTACGTGTCGTTCCAATCGGCACTGACCGCGCCCATTGTGGCAACATCTGCTGCCACTAGATTGATATCGACTGTCTCTTCCCAACTCGCACTGTACGTGTTGACCGTAGTGTATGTGTCGGTCCAGTTGTTCTTCTGGGCAGTTGTGGTGTATTTGTTCACAGCACCCTCTGCTATATCGTCCGTGTCAAGCGTCACTGCTGGTCCGTAGTTACCATTCACTGTTTGTACAAGATTAGCAGGTAGCTGCAACTTGTTGTATCCGGTGTATATTTCCGTACCAGTGTCGTACGACCCATCCGGATTGTCCGTGTTGGCTATCAAATTGTCAAATGTCGTAGTCACGATGACAACATCACCACGTTGTATACCACTGGCAGGCGCTAAAGTTTTCACATTGCCAGGATTTTGTACTGAATGCACCTGGGTGATGCTAAGATTTGGTATCTGTCCTAGATCCACCTTCCCTGCAGAGTCTAACACGGCGTAACCTTTGCCAGTCCCGCTGGTGGTACTAACAAAATTGTAAACATTATCCCAGTTGGCACTGGTTGTGGACACATCTGTGTACGTGTTGTCCCAGTTAGCACTAGTTGTTGAAACACTCGAATATACGTTGTTCCAATCAGCGCTGTTCGACTCCACTTCTGTTATAACCGCATCCCTTCTGGAGCTAACAGTCTTAACGTTGGTGTATGTATCATCCCAGTTGCCGCTTGTCTGTGAAACACTTGTGTATGTGTTGTCCCAGTTGCCGCTTGTCTGTGAAACACTCGTGTATGTGTTGTCCCAATTGGCGCTTGTCGTTGACACGTCTGTGTAAACATTGTTCCAATCAGCACTGTTGGATTCCACTTCTGTAATCACTACATCTCTTCTGGAGCTTATCGTGTTCACATTGGTGTACGTGTCGTCCCAGTTGCCGCTGGTGCTTTTGACACTGCTATGTGCTGAGTTCCAATCGGCGCTGACCGCGCCCATTGTGGTAACGTCCGCTGCCACTAGATTGATGTCGGCTGTCTCTTCCCAACTCGCACTGTACGTGTTGACTGTGGTAACCACATTGTCCCATGATGTTGAGTCATGTTCTACAAATTCTAAGCCGTTGTTTGCTGAGTTGACCTTTACAAACTTATCAGCATCGCCACCGTAACCTGCAGGTGTATCATCAAGTGAAGCGAAACTGTTCAGATTGGCACCTCCTGCAAAAGCTGGGGCGTATTGTGTACCGCCTTTTTGACCGTGTAGAAACGCTGCATTCGCGTTACCCACTGATGTTCCTTGTATGTCTGTGTTTCCACCCGGGCCGCCGTGTTGTTGCTGCAACACAATAGTTGTACCAGTTGATGTTGCCAGTATGGACAGGTCGTCATTAGCTTGGGCCAAATTGACCACGCTCACAACAATTGATGCTAGCAACGTCTGGTCTGTAGGAGCGGCACTCAATCCACTGGTTCCGAACGTGTAGTTGTTGGCATCCACACGTGTGTTGATTCCAGACAACGTGTGACTATCTGCAGTGAATGTCACTGTTCTGTACGGAGCGGATTGGTAATTGTCTGTGAGCTGTAAGGTCAATCCATCAACAGGTATCTCGTTATCCGTGTTGTGATCGAATATCACTAGTTCGGCTGCCGCGCGGACCACTTCATCCTCTACCGTGCTTGCCACCCATTTGGATGTTGATTTCTCGTATCTTAAAATTGAATTGTTGTCGATCCCGGTTGCATCAACGTCTTTTAGATGCACCAGATGATCAATCTCCCAGTCGCCACTGTTGTTATACACAGTCGAGTAAGTGCTGTCCCAGCTTGGTGAGTCTGCTGAAACTTTGTCATGCGTGTCATTCCACTCGGCGCTGGTGGTAGTCACGATCATGTGATCTTGTGACCAATCGGCACTGTTGGTGCTCATCGTGACATGTGTGCTGTCCCAATTGGCGCTGGTGGTCAACACGCTTGCATGTGTGCTGTCCAATTTGGCACCGTCCTCAGACACGTCACGACCATCAACCACACCATCAACCACAACATTCTTCGCATACAAATTGTTCCACTTCTTGCTGTCTGAACCTAGATTGTATGTGGCGTCTTGGTTGACGTGCACGTTGCTGTTCACATCAGCTTTGAAGGACACATTGTCACCATCACTGTCACCAACATTTATGGTACCAGTAACATCCGCGTTCAAATAAGCTTCTCCATCGACCGTTATGTCTCCCTTGATGTGCACGTTCTTGTTGAATGTGGCATTCTCATCAGCCTGCAACTCACCGGTGACGTTTGTTTTGTTGGTTGTTAGATCTCCTGTGACTAGTGTGGCTCCATTGAACGTGCTCGTGTCATTGGCAATCAACGCGCCACTTAGTGTGGTGCTAGTTGTCACCTCCACAGAATTTAGTTTGCCATGTTTGTCAACTTTTAAGTTGTTTTTGAGTGTTGTGTCTCCGATCACATTCAACGTGCTGTTCAAGTTTGTCGCGTTGGTGACTGTGAGAGTCTCGTTCAATTGTGTAGCATCATTGACTGTCAAGTATCCTTGCACAACGGATGCCCCTCGTGTCTCGCTGTGACCTTTGAGCAAGGCGCTCCCGGTGACCGTTAAATTTTTGTCTAACAGTGTGTCCCCTAGTACAGAGGTGGTGTCATGTAATATGGTCTGTCCTATAACATCTAACGTTGTACCCACACGGAGACTGTTGTTGATACGTGTTATACCTACCAGTGTAGTCTCCCCATGTATCTCCGCGTCACCCGTGATTGTCACGTCTGTGTTTTGGTTTGTGTTGTGACAACTATCGATCAATCTTGCAAAGTCCTCACCCACAGGACGGTCACCATCTTCGAATTTGCCTTTTAAATAATCTATATCTTTATGTTCAGTACTCATGTGGTTGTAATTATTTATTCATTCATGGGTACTTCTCTACAACTGATAAATATACAACGTTTTATATATTCTTCAAATGTTGTTGTACTTGAGCCACCGCCATCCACATGTCTAGATATTTATAGGTGGCTAATCGTCCTAGAAATATCGTTTTGTTGTCAGCTTTTTGTAATTTTTTATACTTGTTGAAAATATCCGGGCCATCACCAAATGTTTTTGGATATATTGCTTCATTTGTGTCATCATGCTCCTGTGGATGGTCACGTGTGATTGTGGTATACTCAGCAGTCTCGTTCAGATACACACTACTGTCCATGCTTCTGTTGAACGGTTTGGTGTTACATTCATTGATCACACTACCAAGATCCCATGAGAACATGCTCTTGTCTTGTTTGACTCTTTTGTGTTCAAACATTAATGACCTATATGGTAGTTTGCCATATTCGAAATCGTAATACTCGTCAGGCTTGCCTGTGTACACGGTCAAATCACACGTGTGCTTCTTGTATTCTTCTTTGCTCACACCAAGATGCACCGTGAATCCTTCGAGCATGGCTTTGAACATCTCGGTGTATCCGCGTTCTGGTATGCCTTGATATTTGTCTGTGAAATAACGATCATCGTGATTGTCACGCTTGTTAGGCACACGTCCGCTGATGCTCTTGGGCAGTTGTTCCCAAGGTATGCCCCAGTGACGTTCTGAGTAGTCTCTGAACAACAACTCTTGTATTTCTAGCGGATCTAAATCCCTACCTAGCTCTTCAGCTGTTTTCTTGCTGAATGGTATGCTGATCTGCCCCTCTTTGGTGTTGGCTCGTACTCGATGTTGATAATCGTTGAACTTGGTGTATCGATTCAAAAATTCCCACACACGTTCATTGTTGGTGTGAAAGATGTGACTACCATATTCATGCACAGTCACACCATCATCATTCTTTTTGTCAAAGCAGTTACCAGCTATATGATCACGACACTCGAATATCTCCACGTCATGACCTTTCCCTTTGAGTATTATAGCAGCAGTCACACCACTCAACCCACACCCGATTATGTTAATTTTCATACAAGTATTTATTCAAATGCTCGCTCGACCTTTGTCTTGCTGCCAGTCTTTTTCCGGACGATCCACATATTCGTTCCGAATCACCGCTCCATTTATCACATGACACTCGACATCGTGTTGTTGCATGATTCGAACCATGGCGTTTGTGTCCTTAGGCAAACATGTTCCTCCATAACCTAGATGACCATCATGACCTGGTACCAATGATTGCCCATGGCCCAGTCGTGGGTCATCACATGCCACGCTTCTCACCGATTCGTAATCGACATTTAATTTTTCACACAACTTGTACATCTCGTTGAAATAACTCACTTTGACCGCCAGAAAGCAATTCTTGGTGTACTTGACCATCTCAGCCTCTGTTGGTTTCATGTGTAACACTTGTTTGTTGTCCACGCTGCCTTGTGCATGCGCCAGTTGAAACATATGCGCGATCTTACCAACTAGTTCCATGTCATGTGTGCCGATGATCCATTGCGCGCAAGTTTTGAAGTCTGTCTCCCAAAATCTTTCTGTGAGAAACTCCGGCATGAAATGTACATTCATTTGATCGCTGGTGCCTGGTGGTACCGTGGATCTCAGCACTATTGGAGTGTCACACGATCTGGTCTTGATCTTGGTCACAACGTCCTGCACGATGTTCAAATGACATGTACCGTCATGTTCCATTGGAGTGGGTACTGCCACAAATATGATCTCAGACTGATCAACAAATTCGTTGAATCCCATGCCATGTGGTTCGCATTTGTCTGGATCGATGTCCCACACCAGCACTTCCACACCAGGACGCAACAGCGTCATGGCGTGACCAACAAAACCGTTACCAACTACTCCGATTTTCATTATCGTTGTGGACACATGGCCAGTTCTGCAAAGTTAGGTTGTAGTGTTATTTGGCCATCATCTGTTACATTCACATACTTACCAGTTTTGACATGCTTCAAGTATTTAGGTACTTTGTCGATGAACTCGAATTCGTCTCCGCCACCACCGGTGATCAGTTTGTTTTGACCCTGATTATATACTAAATACAAGTCCGGTTTATCGTCTGCAACTAGTTTTATTTTGTATATATTTTCTTTATTATGTGCTGGCACCATCTCCCATATATAATCCTTCACCATCCAGATCCACTCTCTACCTGTAATATTATGCGGCAAACCTTCCACTTGACTGAAACCCATTGTTTCGTCATTCGCCACTGCATAAAAATTTTGAGGTCTCTTAATGTTCATCGGAACTATATTGTTTACAAATTCCCGTAATGGTACTAGTTCCCATTCGAATGGTGTCTCGCGCTTCTTGCTGAACAAAACAAAACCTACTAATTTTTTATACACGTCAGGTTTTTCTTTCCGGAGGTTTTCATTCGCTTCACCTGGTGAGAGTACATATTCACTGCGATTCGTATCACGTATCACGTATCTACCGTTAGGTTTCTTTTCAAATTTAACTTTGTTTTTCAAGTAAGATGCTTGATAAAACCCAGGTGTAGGTACCGCTTGTTCTGTAGGCTTGTCATTATCTGCTGGTGTCTTTAATAGTTTGGTACTGTTCTGTATGTATATGTTTGTGGCCTTGTCTATATCTAAATTGAATATACACGCGTCTTTGATATCATCAGACCTGTCAAATATAGTTCTAAGCGCTGGTCCTGCTGCTTGCTCCATTATCTCAGTTGATAGTGTTACATATTTGCCGGAGTCAGGATCCTTTAACGCGTATGAGTTATTTTCAACCCATGCTCTAGCTAACATTCTACCCTTGCTGTTGATAGTTGTGGTGGCGTTTAAATCGACTCCAATCGGTTTGTGTTTAAGTACTACACTTTCATTGTTTATTTTTTCGGATAATTTTTCATAACCTACATGTGTCTTCAGTTCCTCCATCACCGGCTCTTGTACACCGTATGTGTGGTGAGCTATAGTGAAATCACCTATTATAACATTGGGCCTGTTTTCTCGTTGAGGGTATTTGCAACTTGTATCATATTCGTCTTGAAATGTTATCTTTGATATCTCATGACGGTCGCGACCTAGCATGAAAATAAAATTGATACTCACTCTGTTACAAAATTGTATGTTTTTATCAAGTTTATATTTGTTTATGTTTTCAATGTTGTTCAGCATGTCTCTGGTGAACTGTTCGTGGTGTTTGCATGCAACATCTGGATGACTGAACAGAGGACCAGTCAATCCACCTATAGGGTACATGGAGGTCTCTTTATCCTTCCATATACCTTTTTTATTCGCATGATATGCTGTGAGTCCATTGTTGATACAATTCGCGTGCATCAAATATGGCTTTTTGTTGTTCCATCGAAACTCATAAGCAGCTTTCAATGTCTCTACATCAATATAGTACGTGTCATCGTCACATTTGGCTATGATGTCATTGTCATTGAATCTGCGTAAAAATTTGTAGAATGTTTCCCATGTTTTAGTTGCCTCCGCAAGCTTGTTCTTGTCATCAATTATTCTACCTCGCTCCTCACTGTTATACAAATGTACTCGTCCTGGGTACTTGTCATTTAATTCTGCACTGAGTTTTTTAATCAGTTCATGATCACTACGCTTACGTGTCATGTCAATGAACCAGTAATTGTCAACAGCACCTATTTTTAACGCACTGTCAATGTATGGTATGAGTATCTTTAAATTTGCTTCTCTACCCATGAACGTGCAGAGATGTGATGTGTATTGTTTATCGCTCGACATATATATATATTTATATTAAAAGTGTGTGAGTTTGATTGCTCAACTGGAAATTATTTTGTTAAAATTAATTTGTTTTTCATTCATGTTGTCATTGTAAAAACGACGTTTGATTATGGCCTTTATATGTTCACCTTTGTTACCGCAATACCACCAATTGATATCTTTTTTAACAGCTAAATTTTTTCTGAAATGATGGTTCTGTATAGCGGCGTCATACAATGTTTTGTTACAATCAATATCAATTTCCGCGGCTTTGAACATCTTGCCTAGATTGTTGCCAACATCTTTGAAATCTACCACATGATCAACTCTCAACTCCTTACCATCAA